>ERZ1031516.35-NODE-35-length-20486-cov-18.745974_pt1 | contig 20486 bp, 14 predicted proteins | sample MGYA00518047_ERZ1031516 | MGnify/ENA primary metagenome ERZ1031516 (study PRJEB33718, sample SAMN03159945) | human skin metagenome | collected 2014-04-10 | study: EMG produced TPA metagenomics assembly of the PRJNA266117 data set (Human skin bacterial metagenome... | reverse complement strand
GCGTTTCGCCCTTGAGGTAGTTGCCCACCACGTAGTTCCAGACCAGATCGTTGGGTCGCAAGAAGCTGAAGGTGGACGCCAGGTCCTGCCCCTTCATCAGCCCGCCATGGCCCATCTGCATCTCGCGGAACTTGACGAACGCTTCATCGATGAACACGTCCAGAATGCCCGTGTCGGTGAAGTCGATCAGCGTAGTGAGGAAGGTGGCACTGGCCACGGGCTCGTCGCCGCGCGCTGCCAGCACGGCCAGCGCATTGGACAGGATGGTGCCGCCCACGCAAAAACCCAGCGCGTTGATCTGCTCGGCACCGGTGATGTTCTGCACTACGTCGATGGCGGCCATGGCGCCATCTTCCACGTAGTCGTCCCAGGTCTTGTGGGCCAGGCTGTCATCAGGGTTGCGCCAGCTCACCACGAAGGTGCGGTGGCCTTGTTCCACCGCGTAGCGGATCAGCGAGTTCTCGGGCTGCAGGTCGAGGATATAGAACTTGTTGATGCAGGGCGGCACCAGCAGGAACGGGCGCTCGTACACCTTGGCGGTAAGAGGCTTGTATTCGAGCAGCTGGAACAACTCGTTCTCGTACACCACCGCGCCTTCGGTCGTGGCCACATTGCGGCCCACCTCGAACAGACTTTCGTCGGTCATCGACACATGGCCCTGCGTGATGTCGTGCAGCAGGTTCTGCATGCCCTTGGCGATGCTCTCGCCCTGGGTCTCGATGGCTTTCTTCTGCGCCTCGGCGTTGAAAGCGAGGAAGTTGCTGGGCGCCATGGCGGCCATCCACTGCTCCACGCCAAATCGGATGCGGGCCTTGGTCTTTTCGTCAGCCTCGACTGCTTCGGCCAGCCCCATCAGGGTGCGGGCATTGAGCAGGTAGGCGGCGGCGGAAAACGCTGCCACGGGGTTGCTGGCCCAGCCCTCACCGGCAAAACGCTTGTCCTTGACCTCGGGGGTGCCCTGCAAGCCCTGTGCCCAGAGGTCCTGCGCTTCTTTGAGGTATTGCTGCTGCAATGCCTGCAGCTTGGTTTGCGACAGCTTCAGGGGTGCGGCGGCGGGTACCTGCGCCCCCAGGTCCAGTTTCTGGAACGATTGCAGCGCCTGCGACCAGCTTTGCCCGAAAATCTGCTGGAACTGCTGGGCGCTCTCGGCCCAGGGTGATTCAGAAGTCATGCTCATTCCTCGATGGTTGGTCGCTCGCAGCGGCTGGGGCCTGATTTTTGTTTCGCGGGTTCATTGTTGCCCACCGCCACGGTGCATGGCAACGAATTCAACGCTTTCAGTGCACACAAACCAATGTACCTCATCGTCATCGCCTGGACCTACGTCACGCTCATGATGGCGGTGGCCGAGGCCACCAGTCCACAGGGCACCGTGCTGGGCGCCATCATCACGTTTGCGCTGTATGGCCTGCTGCCCATGGGCATCCTGGTGTACATCCTGGGCACGCCCTCGCGCAAGCGCAAGATCAAGGAACGGGAGGCGGCCGAACAGGCTGCATATGACGCGGAGCAGGCTGCAGCCTACGCGGCCGATGCGGGAGCCGAGCCGGCAGCGTCAGCCGCGCCAGATGCAGGCGGCAAAGCGCCCGCTGCCGCCGAGGGCGGCGCTGTCACGGCGGTGCGAAAAGAACCTTGAGGCCTGCGTGACAGTGCACCACGGCGGGGTGCTGTCGTTGCCGTAAATGTGCGTGATGCCCATGGCACGCAGCCGCAGCCGGGCCAGCCCTGCCAGATCGCACAGGTACTTGCCCGGTGCGTCGGGACGGGCCACAAAACATGGAGCAGCCGCAGCGCCCAATGCGCCCGGCGCGTCGCAGAACGCTGCGCGCACCTCAGCCCCTACCTCGAAAGCTGTGGGGCCAATGCAGGGGCCCAACCAGGCCAGCGTGTGGGCAGCAAGCTCTGAAGCGGCCGGAGAGTCTGGCGCAGATGCTCCGTTTTTGATAGCTATTGAGGCATGATGCACTAGCGCTTCATGGCAAAAATGCTTGAAAACCGATTCCAGCACGCCCTGCCCTGCGTGCCCGGCCAGCCCGCGCCAGCCGGCGTGGGCCGCAGCCACCACCTGGCCTGAGCGGTGGGCCAGCAGCACGGGCAGGCAGTCGGCCACCATGATGGTGCAGACGGCGCCGGGTGCGCTGGCCACGCAGGCGTCGGCCTCTGTGCCGTCGGGGGTGCTCGCATTGAGCAGCACCACACCATCTCCATGCACCTGGTTCAAGAACACCGCGCGGGCGTCCGGGGTGGTGGATTGCAAGGCGGACTGCAAGGTCTGCCGGTTGGCAGCCACCGCCAGCGGATCGTCGCCCACATGGGTGCCCAGGTTGAACTGGTCGTACGGTGCGCGGCTCACGCCGCCCGTTCGCGTGGTGCACAGCGCATGCACACCGGGCGGTGCCGGCCAGTCGGGCACCAGCCAGTCTGCGTGCCGGCTTGGGACGGACGATGACACAGGCGTCACGCTTCGTTGTCCGGGCAGGCCGAGGGCTGCGCCTGCTGGAATGCAGGCAGTGCCATGCAGGCGTCAAACACCCCCATGGTGAGCGGCAGGCCGTCCAGACTGACCTTGAAGCGCTGGGCGTTGAAGATCTGCGGCACCAGGCAGCAGTCGGCCAGCGTGGGCGTATCGCCCCAGCACAGCACCGAGGGTGCCATGCCCTGCGCTGCGCGTTCTTGCGCCAGCAGCTCCAGTTGCCGCTCAAACGCCTCCAGACCGCCACGCACCCAGTGGTGGTACCAGGCGTTCTTGGCATCCTCATCCACCTTCAGGTCACGCACCAGGTACTTGAGCACGCGCAGGTTGTTGAGCGGATGGATCTCGCACGCCACCATTTGCGCCAGCGCCCGCACCCGGGCCCGGGCCAGCGGCGTGGCGGGCAGCAGGGCGGGAGTCGGGTGGGTTTCGTCCAGGTATTCGATGATGGCCATGGACTGGGACAGCGCCGTCCCCCCGTCGGTCACCAGCGTGGGCACCAGTGCATCGCCAATGCGGCGCAGGTACTCGGGGTCCTTGTGTTCGCCCTTGACGAGGTGCACGGGCAGGTAGTCATAGTCCAGACCCTTGATCTGCAGCGCGATGCGCACGCGGAACGAGGCAGAGGAGCGGAAGTAGTTGTACAGCTGCATGGAAGAACGGTGCCTGTGATGGGGTCTGTGGAGATACGGAACCGGCGCACCGTGGTGCCAGCACGCCGCAGATGGCAGGCCTCTGGGGCCTGAGAGGGCGGGACGTGCCGGTCAGGCGCCTGAAGTGCCTGCCGGATCCTGGTGGTTGTATACGACTTTGGAGAGCAGCACCATCAGGTCGGCGCTTTCCTGGGCGGTGAGCGGTGCGGTCAGGCGTTCCTGCACCCGCTGGGCGGCGTCGCGCATCTGCAGGGCGGCCACTTCGCCTTCGGGGGTGATCCACAGCAGCTTGCGGCGGCGGTCGCGGGTGTCGGGCTCGCGGCGGATCCAGCCGCGCTTTTCCAGGCGCCCGATCACCGAGCCGGAAGTGGCTGCATCGAACGCCACGCGGGCCGCCAGGGTGACCTGGTCTTCGCCCGGCTGGGCCAGCAGCTCGTGCAGGATGGCGAACTGCACCGGCGTCACGTCAAATCCGGCCGTCTCTTCCATGAAAAGTGCCACGGTCCGCTGGTGGGCGCGGCGCACCAGGTGGCCTGGCGTGTTGTGGAAATCGAAGCTCTTTGCCATGGGCGCGAGTGTAGCGCCCCCCAGCAGAGGGTCTGCGCCCATGGCACACTGCCACACTGCGGCGCACACGGTACTGCGCCCGGTTTTTTGACAGCATTCCCAGAACCATTGAAAGGCAGACATGAGCTACGTGTTTCCTCCAGCCCCCGTGGTCAGCGTGCCCGTGGTGGGCAGCGGCGAACGGTTTCCGGTGCACCGCATCTACTGCGTGGGCCGCAACTACGAAGAACACGCCAAGGAGATGGGTTTCACCGGCCGCGAGCCACCGTTCTTCTTCCTCAAGCCTGCGGATGCCATCGTGGTCGTCAACGCGGGCGAAACCGGGCAACTGCCCTACCCCAGCCTGACCGCCAACCTGCACCACGAGATCGAGCTGGTGGTGGCCATTGGCAAGGGTGGCAAGAACATCCAGGCCGCCGACGCATTTGCGCACATCTACGGCTACGCCGTGGGCCTGGACATGACCCGCCGCGACCTGCAAAACGACATGAAGAAACAGGGCCGCCCCTGGTGCATTGGCAAGGGCTTCGACGCCAGCGCGCCCATCGGTCCCATCACGCCGGCAGCCCAGGCAGGTGATGTGGCCAATGCGCCCATCTGGCTGCAGGTCAACGGAGCGGACCGCCAGCGCAGCACCGTGACCCAGTTGATCTGGAACATTGCCGAGACCATCGAGCACCTGTCGGCCGCGTGGGAGCTGCAGCCCGGCGACCTGATCTACACCGGCACCCCCGAAGGCGTGGGCGCCGTGGTGCGTGGCGATACGCTCGAAGGCGGTGTGGGCGGCCTCACGCCTTTGCGCATGACCGTGGTCTGAGCGCCACCGGGCGGCCCCGCCGCCCTGCCAGGTGAACGAGATGCTACGATTTTCATAGCTGACAGCGCATATTGTACTAGCGCTACCAGCCCATTTGACCCTCAAACCCCTGCATGACCTACCGCAGCCCCATCAAACATTGCCGCGCCTGTGGCACCGCCGTGGTGTACCGCCTGCCGGACGACGGCGACACCAAGCAGCGTGCTGTCTGCCCCGCGTGTAACACGGTGCACTACGAGAACCCGCTCAATGTGGTGGGCACGGTGCCCGCGCTGCCCGATGGCCGCATCCTGCTGTGCAAGCGCAACATCGAACCCCGGTGGGGCAAATGGACGCTGCCCGCAGGCTTCATGGAGCTGGACGAAACCACGGCCCAAGGGGCGGCGCGTGAGACCGACGAAGAGGCTGGCGCGCAGATCGAGATCGGCCCCCTCTTCAGCCTGCTGAACGTGCGCCGGGTGGGCCAGGTGCACCTGTTCTACCGCGCCACGCTGCTCAGCGACCAGTTCAACCCAGGCTACGAAACCATCGAGGCCCGGCTGTTTGCCGAAGACGAGGTGCCCTGGGACGAGCTGGCGTTCCGCACCGTCAAGGAAACGCTGGAGTGCTACTTTGCCGACCGCAAGGCAGGCACCATGGGCATGCACTTCATCGACATCGAATAGGCGCCGCCATGACGGTTGCCACCTCCACCGCATCGCTTGCCTCTACCCCCAGGCCAGCACACCACCCGATGGCCTGCCCGCCTACCGCCTGCTCACCGGTCCCGATGACGCCAGCTTCTGCCGCCGCGTGAGCGACGCGCTGGCGCTGGGCTATCGGCTGTATGGCTCTCCTGCGGCCACCTTCAATGGGCAGACCGTGATCGTGGCGCAGGCCATCGTGTGGCCCGGTACGGTGGCCTGACTGCGCGGCCAACCCGTCAGGCCGTGGTCTTATCACACCTGCCGCGCGCAGGGCATCAAGGCTTGGCAGGAATCACGATGACGGTATTGCCGTCGCCCGAGCTACCGGCACTGCCGGTGTTACCGGTGTTGCCCTTGCTGCCGGTGTTGCCCGTATTTCCCTTTGCGCCCGTGGCCCCCGTGTCACCCTGGTAGCCGGTGGCCCCCTGCATGCCGGTGGCCCCGGTGCTGCCCTGTCCCCCGGTGGCCCCTGTCGAGCCCATACTGCCTGTGGCACCGGTGTAGCCCGTATTGCCCTGGTTGCCCGTGGCTCCCGTCGCGCCGGTGTAGCCGGTATCGCCAGTCTTGCCGGTGTAACCCGTGTTGCCGGTGTTGCCGGTATTGCCTTGCGCGCCCGGAGGGCCCATGGGGCCGGTGCAGGCGCCAAGGGTCAGGGTGGCCAGTACCAGCAAGGTGGTGGTGATTGTTTTCATGGTGAGTCCTTTGGCGTTGCATGCAGTCCAACGACTGCATGCGCCACTGTGCGGGGCACCTCTGGCAGGGTCTGTTCGCTTGCGCGCTTAGTGCGGGCGACAAACGCTGGACGCAGACTTTGGCGACAACGTCCTACACCTCGCAAAGCCCCTATTCAGGCGGCATTGCTTTAAGGCCCCAAGGCAACACCCACATCATCGCGGCGCTGGCGTCACAGAAGCCCGGAAGACGCAACGGCCTATTCGCCCCCCACCCGGTCTTCCGCAGGCACTGGCGGAGATACAGAACCCGGTGGGTCGCTGGTGACCGGCGGCAAACCACCCGCACCCGCAGGCCTTGGCGGCATGCCAGGCAGCGGGGGTTGCTGAGGGTCGGTGCGGAACAGCCCCCGGATCCAGTCGCGCATGGTGCTGAGCGAGCTGTCGGGCGGTGGCGGCGGGCTGGTGTCAAACTCGTCCACAAACCGGTCGTTGCCGTCGATCACCTTGTTGCGGATGGCCTGCTGCATGAACTCGCCCACCATGGGCAACGCACTGCGCGCGCCCTGCCCCCAGTAGTCGCTGCGCAGCGTGATACGCCCGTCGTTGAAGCCGGCCCATGCGCCCGCCACCACCCGGGTATGCATCAGGATGAACCAGCCATCGGTGTTGTCTTGCGTGGTGCCGGTCTTGCCCGCCACGTCGGCCTGGATGCCATACCGCGTGCGGATGGCCGTGGCCGTGCCCCGGTCCACGGCACCGCGCATGGTGTTGCGCAGGGTCTGGGCAGCCCGGGGCTGGAAGACCTCTTCGGGAACAGACTTGGCAAAGGTCTCCAGCACCTTGCCGTGGCGGTCTTCGATGCTGGTGATGAGCACGGGCTCCACATAGCGGCCCAGGTTCACGATGCTGCTGTAGGCCGAGATCATCTCCTTGAGCGTGACCGGGCTGGTGCCCAGCGCGAGGGACGGAACCTCCTCCAGCTTGGACTGCCGCACGCCCAGTGCGCGTGCCACTTCGGCCACGCGGGCCGGGCCCACCTGCTGCATCACCTGCGCAGTGATGGTGTTCTTGGACAGCGCGAGGCCATCGGCCAGTGTCATGGGCTGGTCGCTGGGCGGGCCACCGTCGGTGGGGCGCCAGACGCGGCCACCGCCCATCGGGATTTCGACGGCAGTATCCATCAACGTGTCTTCGGGCGTGGCGCCGTTGGCAAACGCAGCGCCATACACAAATGGCTTGAAGGTAGAGCCCGGCTGGCGGCGCGCAGCCTGCACATGGTCAAACGGGTCTTGCGCAAAGTCGCGGCTGCCCACCCAGGCCAGCACATGGCCGGTGACCGGGTCTTGCGCCAGAAAGCCCGCCTGCACACGCGTCTTTTCGGCGCGCAGCTTGGCCATGAAGGAGGCGTCATCCATCAGCGCCTTCAGGGCGTCGTCAGGCGTGTCGCCTTTGTCCACGGCTGCGCGATATTCGGCGCTCTCGCGCACCAGGGTCTGCACCAGCTCGTTCTTGGGGCCCCAGCCGTTGCGCTGCGACCAGGCGGTGTCTGCCACGCCTTGCAATTGCCGGCCCTGCCGTGCCACCGCCTGGTTGGCATAGGCCTGCAGGCGCGAATCAATGGTGGTGCGAATCACCAGCCCGTCCGAATACAGGCTGTAGCCCTTGCTGTCGGCCCAGTCGATGAGCTGCTTGCGCAGCTGGATCGCAAAGTGCGGCGCCGGGCCCATCACCTCCGTCTGGCGTTCGAAGTTGATGCGCAGCGGGCGTTTTTGCAGGGTCTCGAACTGCTTGGCATCGAGCTTGCCCCGCTTGACCATCTGCGACAGCACCGTGTTGCGGCGGGCCTGCGCGCGCTCGGGGTTGAGCACCGGGTTGTAGTAGGCCGTGCCCTTGAGCATGCCAATCAGCGTGGCGCTTTCCAGCACATTGAGCTTGTCGGCCGACTTGTCGAAATAGGTGCGCGCGGCCATCTCGATGCCGTAGGCGTTGTACAGAAACGGCACGGTGTTGAGGTAGGTCTCCAGGATCTCGTCCTTGGAATACGACGCCTCGATCTTGAGCGCGGTGATCGCCTCCTTGAGCTTGCGCGTGAGCGTGCGCGAGCGCCCGATTTCCTCTGGGAAAAGATTGCGCGCCAGCTGCTGGGTGATGGTGGAGCCGCCCTGCGGGTCCCCACGCAGCGTCAGCACCACCGACGACGCCGTGCGCCGCCAGTCCAGCCCGAAGTGCTTGTAGAAACGGTGGTCCTCGGTCGCTATCAGCGCGTCCACCACGTTGGGCGAAATCTGGTTCAGCTCCACCCATTCGCGGTTGGCCCAGCGGTATTCGGCCAGCAGCTTGCCGTCGGCCGACATGAGCTGCGCCGGCAGCTCGCTCTTGGCCTTGCGGATGTCGCTGATGCCGGGAGTAAAAGGCACCAACGCCAGCGTGAACACCAGCAGCGCAGCGGGCACCGCCACCACCGTCCACAGCAGCAGGCGCCGCACGGGCCGGGGAACCCAGGCCAACAGGCTCGCCATGCGGGCCCGGAAAGAAAGCAGCCAGTTGTGCATCAATGAATCGCCGGGAGATTGGGGGTCGCTTCAGGACCGCCCCACCAGGGGCCGGTCAGGAAGGAGAAAGGGGAATGAGAACGCGAAAAGAGAGTCGGGCATGTTGCACCGTGCTCCGTCAGACACCCTGGCCTGACAACAGTTCCAGCATGCCGGCTTCGTCGAGCACGGGCACACCCAGTTCCTGGGCCTTGGCCAGCTTGCTGCCGGCTTCTTCGCCCGCCACCACGTAGCTGGTCTTTTTGCTGACGGAGCCCGCCACCTTGGCACCAGCGGCCTCCAGCAAGTCTTTGGCGGCGTCTCGACTCAGCGTGGGCAAGGTTCCGGTCAGCACCACGGTCTTGCCCGCCAGGATCTGCGGAGCGCGCTCGGCCACCGGCCCCTCGGACCAGGTCACGCCGCAGGCGCGCAGTTGCTCCACCACCTCGCGGTTGTGCGGCTGCTGGAAGAAGGTGTGCAGGCTCTGCGCTACCACGGGGCCCACATCGTTCACCTCCAGCAACTGCTCCACGCTGGCGTCCATGATGGCGTCCAGCGTACCGAAGTGGCGTGCCAGGTCCTTGGCCGTGGCCTCGCCCACATGGCGCAGTCCCAGGCCGAACAGAAAACGTGGCAAGGTGGTCTGCTTGGATTTTTCGAGCGCGGCCAGCACGTTCTGGGCCGATTTTTCGGCCATGCGCTCCAGCGCGATGAGCGATGTGAGGCCCAGCCGGTACAGGTCGGGCAGCGTGCGGATCACGTTGGCATCCACCAGCTGGTCCACCAGCTTGTCGCCCAGGCCCTCGATGTCCATGGCGCGGCGCGCGGCAAAGTGCAGGATGGCTTCCTTGCGCTGCGCGGCGCAGAACAGGCCGCCTGTGCAGCGGTGGTTGGCCTCGCCCTTTTCGCGCACCACGGCGCTGCCACACACGGGGCAGGCCTTGGGCATACGGAAGTTGGGGACGTAAATCTCGCGAGGAGGGTTTCCGTGAGGCCGCTTGACGGGCACACCATCAACAGAAATGACTTCCGTCGCATCCGTGAGTGGGGGCATCACTCCCACGACTTCGGGAATCACATCGCCGGCTCGGCGCACGATCACCTGATCGCCCACCCGCACGCCTTTTTTGCGAATTTCGAATAGGTTGTGCAGCGTGGCATTAGTGACGGTAACCCCGCCGACAAAAACTGGTGTCAGGCGCGCCACGGGCGTGATCTTGCCGGTGCGCCCCACCTGCACGTCGATGCCTTCGACCTTGGTGGCCATCTCCTGCGCGGGGTACTTGTGCGCCACGGCCCAGCGCGGTTCGCGGGTCTTGAAGCCCAGGTCCCGCTGCAGCTGCAGCGAGTTGACCTTGTAGACGACGCCGTCAATGTCGTACGGCAGCGCATCGCGGCTGGCACCCACCTGCTGGTGAAATGCTACCAATTCAGTAGCACCCACCGCAATTTGTACCTGCGCTGCCACCGGAAAACCCCAGGATTTCAGCGTCTGCAGCATCTCGAAATGCGTGCGGAACACGGGCCCACCCTCGGCAGGCGGCGTGATGGCGCCCAGGCCATAGGCAAAAAAACTCAAGGGCCGCTGGGCGGTGATGTTGGAGTCCAGCTGGCGCACCGCACCCGCAGCCGCATTGCGTGGGTTCACAAAGGTCTTGCCGCCCTGCTCCCGCTGGCGCTCGTTCAGCGCGTCGAAGTCGGCGCGGCGCATGTAGACCTCGCCGCGCACTTCGAGCAAAGAAGGCACACCGTCGGGCAGGGTCAGCGGAATCTGGCGGATGGTGCGGATGTTGTGCGTCACGTCCTCGCCCACCTCGCCATCACCGCGCGTGGCGGCCTGCACCAGGCGGCCGTTTTCATAGCGCAGGCTCATGGCCAGGCCGTCAAACTTGGGTTCGGCCACGTATTCGATGGCAGGGTCGGCATCCGTCAGGCCCAGCTCGCGCCGCACGCGCGCATCAAACGCCTGGGCGCCCGTGGCCTCGGTGTCGGTTTCGGTGTGGATGCTGAGCATGGGCACCGTATGGCGCACGGGGGCCAGGCCCTCCATCACCGCGCCAATCACGCGCTGCGTGGGCGAGTCGGGGGTGACCAGGTCAGGGTGCGCGGCTTCCAGCGCCTGCAGCTCGCGGAACACGCGGTCGTATTCGGCGTCGGGCACGGTGGGCTCGTCCAGCACGTAGTACTGGTGCGCCCACTGGTTGAGCTGGTCGCGCAGTGCTTTGATTTTGATAGCAGGCCGCGCTTGATCCACGGGCGCTGGAGCCGAAAAAAGATCCAGATTGTCGGTCATGGCCGCACCGGCGCTCAGCTGAAAAGGCGCCGCGCCAACACCGACCCCGCCGACAGATCGCGTCCATCGAGCTGGTCATACAGCAGCTCCAGGTCCGCAGCGATCGGGTCCATGGCCATGGCGGGCAGCGGCGTGCCGTTCTGGTCGCACAGCACGCCATCCATGGCCTGGCACAGGGCGGCGGCCACGTCGCGCAGGCGGGCAAAGGGCTGCTCGGTGCGGTGGACCTGGGCGACGTCCAGGCTCAGCGTGATGTCGCGGATGGCGGACTGGTCCGGATCGTCGGCCAAGGCGGCCTGGGTGTCGTAGCCCAGCGTGAGCAAGGGCGGCAGGCCCTGGGTGCTGGCGGGCAGCACCAGGCGGCCAGGCATGGCGCCGGGCACAAAGCCCAGGCGGGCAGCGTTCTGCTGCACGTAGCCAGGGCTCCAGGCGGCCTGGCGGGCGCGCAGCATGAACATGAGCTGGGCATCGTGGTCGCTGGCGAACTGGTCCAGTTCGCGGGCGCGGGCCACTTCCTGCAGCATGTCGGGGAAGTCGGGGGCGGCGTTGATGGTGTCGGCAAAGGCCTGGGCCTTGACCACGAACTCGGAGAACTCGATCTCGTTGAGTGCGCCCATGCGGTTGGCCAGTTGCACGCCGGCCTGGAAAGACTGGTAGCGCTGGCCAGGGGCCGGGGTTTCCCACTGCTGGGTGGCTTCGTTCAGGCCTTCGATGGCAAAGGGCTTGCTGCCTGCGCGGCGGGTGGGCGGCAGCGCGGCCAGCGCCGCATCGCCCGACACCACATGCTCGGGCTGCAGCGAAGCGATCACATCGATGAGCGGGTCCAGCCCGGGGCGGCGCTCGGACGAAAACGGTGGCACGGGCAGTTGCAGGGCGTCGCCCGCATCCACGGTGTGTTCAGACGGCTCCGGCCCCCGGTCCAGGCCATGGAACTCGCTGGGCGGCATTGCCCCCGCCGCAGCGGCATCAAAACCCGGCTCCAGGCGCTGCGCGGGCTCTGCCGCTGGGTCATGCTCCGTAGGCAAGGCGCGCTTGGGCGCGTTGCGGCGCGAGGTCCAGGTGTTGTAGGCCACGATCAGGGCCAGCACCAGGCCACCAATGATGGCGAGACTCAGTTGCAATGTGCTCATGTTTGAATCAATAGGTTCAAGCGTCCACCATCGAGAGGGCCGACTCCATGTCGACAGCCACGATGCGCGACACGCCCTGCTCCTGCATGGTCACGCCGATCAGTTGCTCGGCCATTTCCATCGCGATCTTGTTGTGGCTGATGAACAGGAACTGTGTGCCCTTGCTCATGCTGGACACCAGCTTGGCATAACGTTCGGTGTTGGCGTCGTCCAGCGGCGCGTCCACCTCGTCCAGCAGGCAGAACGGCGCGGGATTGAGCTGGAAGATGGCAAACACCAGCGCGATGGCCGTGAGGGCCTTTTCCCCCCCCGACAGCAGGTGAATGGTCTGGTTCTTCTTGCCGGGTGGCTGGGCCATCACCTGTACGCCGGAATCGAGAATTTCGTCACCGGTGATGATGAGCTTGGCCTGGCCGCCACCGAACAGCTCGGGGAACATGCGGCCGAAGTGCGCGTTCACGGTGTCGAACGTGCCCGAGAGCAGCTGGCGCGTTTCGCCATCGATCTTGCGGATCGCGTCTTCCAGCGTGTTCATGGCCTCGGTCAGGTCGGCGGTCTGCGCATCCAGGAACACCTTGCGCTCGCTGGCGAGCTTCAATTCATCCAGCGCGGCCAGGTTGACGGCGCCCAGGGCCGCGATCTCGCGGTGCAGGCGGTCGATTTCGCTCTGCAGGCCGCCCATGCGCACATTGCCTTCCTCGATGGAGTGGGCCACGGCCTCCAGGTCGGCCTGGGCGTCTTGCAGCAAGGTGGTGTACTGCTCCAGGCCCAGGCGCGCGGCCTGTTCCTTGAGTTGGAATTCGGTGATGCGCTGGCGCAGCGGGTCGAGCGCGCGCTCCAGCTGCATGCGGCGCTCGTCGCTGGCGCGCAGCTTGGTGGTCAGGTCGTCGTATTCGCTGCGCTGGGCGGCCAGTGCCTTTTCGCGCTCCATCTTCACTTCCAGCGCGGCCTGCAGGCCGCCTTGGGCGGCGGCGTCAGAGAGACGGGCGAGTTCATCGCGTGCACGCTGCTCTTCGTCGGCCAGGGCCTTGGCCTGTTGTGTGGCGGTTTCGATGGAGCGGTTGAGTTCGCCCCGGCGCGCCTCCAGGCTGCGCTGCGAGAACGTGGCCTCCTGCGCCTGGCGCTCCAGCGTGCGCTGCTGTTCGCGGCAGGCGGTGAGCTTGCGTTCGGCCTCGATGACCTTGTCGCCCAGCTGGGCCTCGCGCTCCTGGCTGTCGGCCAACTGCATATCGAGCTCTTCAAAGCGGGCCTCGGCGGCCACGCGGCGTTCCTGCAGGTCGGCCAGCTGGGCTTCGACCTCGGCCAGGTCGCCGTCGATCTGTGCGCTGCGGGCGCGGGTCTGCTCGGCCAGCTGGGTCAGGCGCAGGGTTTCGACCTGCAGCTCGTGGGCGCGGCTTTGTGTTTCGGTCGCTTCGCGGCGTGCGGCAACGAGGCGCTGCGAGGCATCGGCATAGGCCGCTTCCGCACGGACCAACGCGGTGCGTGATTCTTCGGCGATCAGTGCCTGCGCGCGCAATTCCTTTTCGAGGTGCTCGATCTCCTGGGCGCGGGCCAGCATGCCGGACTGCTCGGAGTCCTGCGCGTAAAAGCTCACGCTGTGCGCGCTGACGGCATGGCCCGTGGGCACAAACACCACTTCGCCGGGCTGCAGCGTGCTGCGGCGGGCCAAAGCGTCGTCCAGCGTAGGAGCCGTGTAGCAGCCTTGCAGCCAGTCCACCAACACGGCCCGCAGGCCCGCGTCGTTCAGGCGCAGCAGGTCCGACAGGCGGGCATGGGGGGACGATGTTTCGGGGTGGCCCGCCGCAGGGGCGCTGTAGAAGGCCAGGCGTGCGGGCGGCGCATCGTTGCCGCCGGAGCCCAGGAAGCCGCGCACCATGTCCAGGCGCCCTACTTCCAACGCAGCCAGGCGCTCGCGCAGGGCCGCTTCGAGCGCGTTTTCCCAGCCGGGTTCGATGTGGATACGGCTCCACAGGCCCTGCAGGCCATCGAGGCCGTGCTTGGCGAGCCAGGGGCGCAACTTGCCATCGGTCTTGACCTTTTCCTGCAGTGCCTTGAGGGCCTCCATGCGGGCCGACAGCTCAGCCTGGCGTGCGCTCTCGCTGTTAACGGCCTGCTGGCGGGCGCGGCGGTCGTCGTCCAGCTGGGGCACGGACTCCTGCAGCTCGTGCAGGCGGGCTGCGGTGGTTTCTGCGATCTCTTGCGCTTCTTCGAGCTGCTCGCGCAAGTTGGTCAGGCGGGCTTCGTCGGGCGCGGCCAGCGCATTGCGGTCGGTGCGCAGGCGCTCGAAGCGGGCGTCCAGCTGGCGGCTTTGCTCGTCAAAACTGCGCTGCTCGGCAGCGAGCACGCCGATCTGCTGCTGCACCTGCACCACGGCAGTCCGTTGCTCGGCCGTGCGGCTTTGCGCCTGGCGCAGGGCCTCTTCCAGGTCGGGCAGCTGCATGGCCTGCTCTTCGACCTGGGCGGCCAGCAGCTCGGCGCGCTCTTCGGCGTCCACACCCGCACCGGCCAGGTTCTCCAGCTCGATGTCGGCCTCTTCCTTGCGGGTCTGCCACTGGGCGATCTGCTCGGCCAGTTGCACCAGGCGCTGTTCCACGCGCTGGCGGCCCTCGACCACGTAGCGGATCTCGGCTTCGAGCTTGCCGACCTCGGCCGTAGCTTCGTAGAGCTTGCCCTGGGCCTGGTTGACCTGGTCGCCCGCGGCGTAGTGGGCCTGGCGGATGGTTTCGAGGTCCGACTCGACCGCGCGCAGGTCGGCCATGCGCGATTCGAGGTCATTCACGGCCTGCAGGCCGTCCAGGCGCACCTTGTTCTGCTGCTCCTCGGCCTCAGCCCGCTTCAGGAACCACAGCTGGTGCTGCTTGAGCGTCGCATCGGCGTGCAACGTGTTGTATTTGGCGGCCACCTCGGCCTGCTTTTCGAGCTTTTCGAGGTTGGCGTTCAGCTCGCGCAGGATGTCTTCGACCCGCGTGAGGTTCTCGCGCGTGTCCGACAGGCGGTTTTCGGTCTCGCGGCGGCGCTCCTTGTATTTGGAGACGCCCGCAGCCTCTTCGAGGAACAGGCGCAGTTCCTCAGGGCGGCTTTCGATGATGCGGCTGATCGTGCCCTGTCCGATGATGGCGTAGGCGCGGGGCCCCAGGCCCGTGCCCAGAAACACGTCCTGCACGTCGCGCCGACGCACGGGCTGGTTGTTCAGAAAGTAGCTGCTGGTGCCGTCACGCGTGAGCACGCGGCGCACGGCCACCTCGCCGTACTGGCCCCACTGGCCGCCTGCGCGGTGGTCGGAGTTGTCAAACACCAGCTCCACGCTGGCGCGGCTGGCCTGCTTGCGGGTGGTGGTGCCGCTGAAGATCACGTCCTGCATGCTCTCGCCGCGCAGCTCGCTGGCCTTGCTCTCGCCCAGCACCCAGCGCACCGCGTCCATGATGTTGGACTTGCCGCAGCCGTTGGGGCCCACCACGCCCACCAGTTGCCCAGGCAGCATGAAGTTGGTGGGTTCAGCGAACGACTTGAAGCCAGAGAGCTTGATCGAGGTAAGACGCACGGATCAGAAGGCGGATAAATGCAGGAGGGACGCGGGGGTCAACCAGGGCGCCGGTGCGCAGTCCCGGCGTAAAGCACACCGGCAGGGCCGGGTGTGGGCAAGGCCGGAATGATACCGCGCCGCCTGCCCGCCCCCCGGCCTCGGGGGCCGTGGGTGGCGCCTGGGGGCACGGCGCAGGCGAAAAATCGGCAAAAATGGCCTGATGCGCTAGTGTGATATGGCTTGTTTGCTATCAAATTTGATAGCCAAAAGCGGGCAACGTCAATGCAGCACACACACCTGGTTACGCCCACCCGACTTGGCCTGGAACAGGGCTTCGTCTGCGCGGGCCACCGCCTGGGGCAGGTGCTGCAGTGCAGAGATTTCGCACGCGCCAATCGACACGGTGAGCTGCTCGGGATCGGTGATGCTCTCCACCGCGCGGCGCAGTTTCTCGGCCACCTTCAGTGCGTCGGGCAGCGCGGTCTGCGGCAGGCAGACCAGAAACTCCTCGCCGCCCCAGCGAATGATCTCGTCGCCACGCCGCAAGGTGTCGGTCAGCACCCGGGCCACCGCCTGCAGGGCCTTGTCGCCCGCGTCGTGGCCAAAACGGTCATTGATGCTCTTGAACCGGTCCAGGTCCATCAACAGGATGGACGAGACGGGCTCAAACAGCGAGGCGCGGTACACGCGCCGGTCGATCAGGTCCACCGCATGGCGGTTGAGCAGCCCGGTGAGCGCATCGTGGTAGGCGGCGCGCTGCAATTCCTGGCGTTCGGCGGCCACAGTCATGAGGGAGCCGAACAGCTCGGCCAGCCCTGCAAACAGGCTGACGCCGACTTCATCAAAGTAGCCATCACGGTCGGCATACAGCACAAAGATGCCGCTGTAGCCATTGAAGGTGGAGGCGATGGGCAAGGCCAGCACGTGGTGGATGTCGTGGTGGCGGGCTGCGTCGCGCCAGGGCCCAAACGGCGAAAACTGCGACACCGTGAAAGGGCCCGCAGACTTGCCGTCCAGCGTGGTGAAGGCAGGGCCAATGCGGGTGAGCAGGTTGCGTTCGATGTTCAGCGATTCGGCATAGGCCGCCGCCGGGCCAGCAAACACCTGCGGGCGGATGGTGTGCGTGTCGGTCGGACCGAACCAGGTCCAGGCCAGGCGGATGTGGCTGGAGACATCCACAATGGCCTGGCATACCCCGCGAATGATCTCCAGCTCGCTGCGCCCCAGGATCAGCTTGGCCGAGCGCTTGAGCAGCATCTCGGCAATCACCGAGCGTTCGCGCTGCGCGTCAAAGCCCTGCGTCAATGGCGAGGGTGCGGGCGGCGAAGGCTTTTTGAAGAACATGAAGGCGGCAGCGGTGGAGCGCCTGCATCATAGGTGGCGCAGCCAGACCGCGGTTGCAAAGGGTTTCCGGCGGCGTGTTGCCACCTGCACTCCGCGCAACACACGCCACCCTGCGCCCGCCGCACGCCGCACGCCCCGCGTCATCCAAGGCGCCCATCCAGGGCGCCATTGGTTCGGCGCACCAGCGCCTCAAACTCCGCCACTGCCACGGGGGGGCTGAGCAGGTAGCCCTGCCAGGCGTGGCAGTGGTGGCGCTCCAGAAACTCGCGCTGCGCCTCGGTCTCCACGCCCTCCGCAATCACGCGCAGGCCCAGGCTGGTGCCCAGTGCCACCACGGTGCGGGCAATGGCCGCGTCATTGGGGTCGGTCAGCACGTCGCGCACAAAGCTCTGGTCGATCTTGAGCTGGTCCAGCGGCAGGCGCTTGAGGTAGCTCAGCGACGAATAGCCCGTGCCAAAGTCGTCCAGCGAAAAGCCCACGCCGTAGCCCTTGAGCTGGCCCATCTTGTCGATGGTGTCTTCCACGTCTTGCAGCAGCAGGCCTTCAGTCATCTCCAGCTTGAGCTGGTGGCCGTCGGCCCCCGCACCCGCCAGCGCCGCGAGCACCTGGGCAACAAAGCCGCTTTGGTGGAACTGCCGTGGGCTCACGTTCACGGCCAGGCTCAGCAAGGCAAGGTCGGGCTGCTGGGCCCATGCGGCCAGCCGCCGACAGGCTGCCTGCAGCACCCACTCGCCGAGCGGCAGGATCAGGCCGGTTTCTTCGGCCAGCGGGATGAAATGCGCGGGCGAGATGAATCCATCGCGCGGGTGCCGCCAGCGCAGCAGCGCCTCGGCCCCGGTAATGCGGCCGTGGTCGATCTGGGGTTGGTAGTACAGCTCGAACTGGCCCTGGGCCAGGCCCACCCGCATGTCCAGCTCCAGCGTGGCGCGGGCGCTGACCGCAGCCTGCATCTGGGGGTCATAAAAGCGCAAGGTGTCCCGCCCCGCGTTCTTGGCCTGGTACAGCGCCAGGTCGGCACGCTTGAGCAGCTCGTCCACGGTCTCGCGCGTGCCACTGTAGATGGTGACACCCATGCTCAGCGAGCTGTGGTGCGCAGCGCCGTCGATCTGGTAAGGCTCGCGCAGCACACCCAGGATGCGCTGACCTACGTCCTCGGCGCGTGCTGCGGCCTCCTCGGGGCTGTCGCCCAGGTCTTCCAGCACCACCACAAATTCGTCGCCGCCCTGTCGGGCCACGGTGTCGTCTTCATGCACACAGCCGCGCAAACGGTGCGCCACCTGCAACAGCAAGGCATCGCCCCGGTCGTGGCCCCGGGTTTCGTTCACCGTCTTGAAGTTGTCGAGGTCCAGCATCAGCAGTGCACCACTGCGCTGGTGGCGCGCGCTGGTGGCCAGCGCCTGCTGCAGCCGGTCCATCAGCAGACGGCGGTTGGGCAGGCGGGTGAGCGGGTCGTAGTAGGCCAGCTGGTTGATCTCTTCCTCGGCGGCTTTGCGCTCGCTCAGGTCCTGCATGGTGATCAGGCGCCCCCCCTCGACAAAAATGCCGGAGATCTCCACCGGCTTGTACTTGCCGTCCGCGCAGCGGATCGTGTACTCGGCCAGCGGGATCACGCCCAGGTGCCTGGTGTCCAGCAGCCTCTGGCGGATCGCATCGCGCTCCGCAGCGTCGGGGTAGGCGCGCTGCCACCAGGTGTCGGTGTCGGGCACCTCCTCCTGCGTGTAGCCGCAGATCTGGACATACCGCTGGTTGCGAAAGCTGATGAGCCCATCGTCCTGCACCAGACACAGGCCCATGGGCAGGCGCTCCAGAATGCTGCGCAGGCGTTGTTCATTGGCCCGCAGGTTTTCTTCCATGCGCTTGCGCGCAGTGATGTCCTGCACCACGGCAATGTGGTGGCCGGGCGCGGAGCCTGACGCCCACATCGACGACACGGTCAGATCGCCCCAGACCTCGTGCCCGTCCTTGTGGATGTAGCGTTTTTCCAGCCGGTACTCGGGCACATCGCCGCTCTGCAGCCGCCTCACTTGCGCCATGTCCGCTGCCAGGTCATCGGGGTGGGTGAGGCTCTGAAAGGTCATGCCCACCATTTCCTCCGGGCTGTACCCCAGGATGTCGGCGTAGCGCTGGTTGACGCGCACAAACTGGCCCGTGGCCGAGTCCACCTGGGCGACACCCACGGTGGCCTGGTTGAAGAGCGCACGGAACCGCTCCTCACTCTCGCGCCGGGCATCGTCGGACAGCTGGGCGCGCACCAGCGCCAGGGTGCGCTGGCGCACCAGCAGGGCCACGACGGAAGCCAGCAACAACGACACCACTGCGGCCGCCAGCCCGGCCAGCCACGGCAAGCGCGTTTCCGACGCCGTCAGGAACGACCGGGTCGGGTAGAAAGTAAGCTGCCAGCGCCGGTCATGCACCCCCAGCTCACGCACCAATGGCCGTGCACCGGGCAGGCCCGGGGCCGTCTGCTCCAGCAGGGGGCGCACCATGGCATCGCCCGAGTCCGGGCGCACCGGGCCGAGATCCGCCATGGCGACGGCGATGCCGTTCAGAAACCCCTGGCTGCCCAGCCCCTGCACCAGGTCATAGACCCGCAGGGTGGACGCCACTGCGCCCACAAAACGCTGCTCGGCCGTGCCGGCGGTGGGGTCGAACACCGGCACGCGGATGACGATGCCTGCGCGATGTGTTGTCTCCTGCAACAGATCGAACGGAGCAGACACAACGGTCTGTCCGCTGTCGCGGCTGTAGCGCATGGCGGCCAGGTTGGCGGGCTGGGCACTGATATCCAGGGCCAGCACCCCCTCGTTGCCGAACATGGGCCAGAGATACTCGGCCACAAAGTACTCGGCACGCTCGCCGGGTGGGTGGATCTTGAACTGGGGCAAGCCGTCGGGTGACAACGAAGTGTCCGCCCTCACCCTGGCCTCGTAGGCCTCGCGCTCACGCCCAGGCACCCAGCGCGTGAAAGACAGGTTGCGAACGCCGGGGTAGCGCTGGCCCACCTCCATCTCGCTGGCGGCCCGTTCAAAGTCCAGGCGCGACAAGCGGGGGTTGGCCGTGAACAGACCCCGCAGGCCGTTGACCACCTCGGTGTGACCGGCAATGCGCTGGCTCAGCGCCTCGGCAAACGCCCGCGTCTCCTGGGTGAAGCGCGCTTCTTCGATCTGCGCCATCGACGCGGCCTGGTGTTGCGCCAGCCACAGGCTCACCACCAACCCCAGAACGGCCACACCCATGCCCGCCACCCAATGCCGATAGCGGCTTGGGGGTGCGAGGGCAGCCAGCGGGGAAGCAGTGGAAGAAGTCAGAGACGTGCCTTTGCTTTGCTGGCCGGGGAGCCGACCAGACACCATGCAAATTGCGCAGGATAGCGGCAATCCAGCCGCTGTGGAGCCAACATTTGGTTACGGCCAAAAATTTAAGAAAAAAGTGCCTCTAGCGCCACAGCGACTTACCTCACAAGCTATGAAATGATGAGCATATTTCGCCACCAGAACGCCCACGGGTTTACCCGACGACTGCCCCTGGCGCCACGGGGTACGGCGCAAAACGGCTGCGGTTTTCATTCACATCCAACGCCCGCCCGATGGGCGGAAACGCGCGTTGCGGACAGGCATCGCGCTCGCACACCTTGCAGCCCATGCCAATCGGTACGGCGGCCTCGGGGTTGGCCAGGTCCAGCCCACGGGAATACACCAGCTGCGGTGCATGCCGGATGTCGCAGCCCAGTGCCACCGAGAACTCCTTGCCCGGCACGCCCCACCCGCCCCCAGTGCGCGACACCGCGCGGGCCAC
>ERZ1031516.33-NODE-33-length-21302-cov-6.974491_pt1 | contig 21302 bp, 21 predicted proteins | sample MGYA00518047_ERZ1031516 | MGnify/ENA primary metagenome ERZ1031516 (study PRJEB33718, sample SAMN03159945) | human skin metagenome | collected 2014-04-10 | study: EMG produced TPA metagenomics assembly of the PRJNA266117 data set (Human skin bacterial metagenome and... | reverse complement strand
TACACAAGGAGTATCGTCGGCAGCGTCAGATGTGTATAAGAGACAGCTTCGGCGCCGTCGGTGCCCTTGATGCCAGCGAAGGCCGCGGCGACCACCTGCATCGAGGCGTAGGAGTACAGGGTGTAACCTTCTGGCTCGTAGCCATTGGCGCGGAATTTCTCGATCACCGCCTTGCCGTCGGCGATCTGCCGCGGGTCGGCGCCAAAGGTCATCAGCACACCGTCGACGTACTGCGGGCCGCCGGCGGTGCCGACCATCTCGTCGGTGACGATGCCGTCGCCGGAGATGAACTTGGCGGTCACGCCCTGCTCGCGCATCTGCCGTACCAGCGGGCCGGCCTCGGCATGCAGACCACCGAAGTACACCACCTCGGCACCGCTGGCGCGGATCTTGGTGACCAGGGCGTTGAAGTCCTTCTCGCCGCGGGTCAGGCCTTCGTACATCACTTCCTTCACGCCGCGCTTGTTGAGCTGCGCACGGGTGGCGTCGGCCAGGCCCTGGCCGTAGGTGTCCTTGTCGTGCACCACGGCGATCTTCTTGGCCTTGAGCACGTCGACGATATAGTCGCCGGCGACGATGCCCTGCTGGTCGTCACGGCCGCACATGCGGAACATCGCGGTCAGGCCGCGCTCGGTCACCTGCGGGTTGGTGGACGCCGGCGTCACCGCCAGAATGCCCGCCTCGTCATACACCTCGGACGCCGGCATGGTCGACGACGAGCAGAAGTGCCCGATCACCGCCACCACCTTGTCGGCATCGACCATACGGTTGGCCACTGACACCGCCTGCTTCGGCTCGCAGGCATCGTCGCCCTTCACCAGCTTGATCTGCTCGCCATTGATGCCGCCCGCCGCGTTGATATCCGCCGCAGCCTGCTCGGCACCGCGCCACAGCTGGTCACCAAACGCTGCGTTGCCGCCGGTCATCGGCGCACCGACACCGATGACGATGTCCGCGTGAGTCAGCGAGGAAAAACCCAGTGCGCCAGTGATCGCGAGCGCCAAGAAACCTTTCTTGAAAGACGTGTGAGGCATGGACGTGCTCCTGAGGAGTATTTGGATTGGCCCGCCTGCTGGAGCAAGCGCTATGCCATTCGCACGTCCGTTTGAAACTTCTAGACGAAAGTCGCTATCGACTGTCATGTAACCGCAGGTGTCCCGCCCAATGCGTCACTTTCGATTGAAAAGGCGCCACGTTCGCCCCCAACCACTGCCAGTTGCGCACCGTAGCCGGGCAAGGCGTCGTCCATGCTGGTGCAACCATGGGAAACACTGCACAACCTTGGGCAGGCCCTTTGGCCGACATCTAAAGCGAACCTGTTTGCTTGCCAAGGCTTATTCCAGAGCGGTCTATTTACCTTTCGGATCGACCTAACCGGCCACTCCTGCCGTTGTAACCGGTAACAGCGTCGCCCTGCCCTTACCGAGCGGCGGGCGATGCCGATACACAGCACTATTACGGCCACTTCACCTCGCCCTTGATCACCTGGGCACTCAGCTCCAGGGACGATTCATCGGCCAGGTTCGGATAGCGCTTGCCCATGGCGGCGATCAGCTGCGCCGAATCCCTGGCCTTGCCGGCCTCCTCCTCGAACGCCTGCAGGTACTGGCGGGTCGCGGCAACGGTCTGCGGCGAATCCGGCAGGCTGCCATCGGCATTGGGCAGGTAATGCCCGGGCACCACGCGGCTCGGTTTCAACGCCTCGATAGCCGCCAGCGTACCCAGCCAGTCGCGACGCGATTGCACGGTCTGGGTATCGGCCATCCACACATGGATATTCGCCGACACCGGGATGCCGCCGAGCACCGTCTTCAGCGATGGAATCCACACGAAGGTACGCGCCGGCTCCGGCCCACGAACCTCCAGCACCTGGCCATCCACGGTCAGCTTCGGCGCCTTCAGCGCTTCGGGCACCACCAGCGCCTCTGGCGCATTGCCCGCCATGATCGGCCCCCAGTGGGCCAGCTTGCCGTCCTTGCTCGCCTCGATGGCAGCCACCGTCTCGGCGGTGGCGACGATCTTCGCATCGGGGAAGGCGCGGTGGATCACATCCAGCCCGAAGTAATAGTCCGGGTCGCTATGGCTGATATACACGGTGGTCAGCTTCTTGCCGGTCGCGCGTACCTTCTCGACCAACGCCTGGGCATCATCACGCTGGAACTGCGCATCGATCAGCACCGCCTCGGTAGGCCCGAAGACGATCTGCGCCGACACCGGAAAAATCGACTTGCCGCCGGGGTTATACACCTCCAGCTTGAACGGCTCGGCCGCCAGCACCTGGCCTGCCAAGGCCAGCACGGCACTGCCTAACAACAAAGGGCGTAACAGACGTAAAGCATTCATGGCATGGCCTCGCAAGGGAAAGTGCGGGCCATCATAGAGAGGCAGATAGGTTCGAAATACGGCCTAACGCGCAATGCTTTGTTGCGTGTTTTGACGCAAATAGCTGCTCAGCCCATGCAGCCACCTCGCCCCTGCCGCTATCGTCGTCGAAGGCCTCTTCGAAGAAATCGCCAGATACGGCGTTGCCAGCGTGAAACGTATTTACGGCGATTGGACACTGCCAAACCTGGGGGGCTGGAAGAAAGTACTGCTCGACCACTCCATTCAACCGATCCAGCAGTTCGCCTACACCAAAGGTACGAACGCCACCGACAGCTCGCTAATCATCGATGCTGTGCACCTCATTAGTGCTGCCGAATAAGCTAAAGCCTCTCATTTAGGCCAGCACTAAATACTTAACTTTCGAACTACCGGAGGGCTCTAATTGGCAATTGAAATCGAAGCTAGCAAACTCGCATATGACCACCCAGATAACCATGGCACAGAAAGCGAATTACGCATCTATTACGACGAAACAAATAATATAGGAAAGCTAAAGCTCACAGAAAACGGGCTCAACGCCAACAAATATGACAACTTCGTGCTCGGCGGAATTGCAATTAAGCCTGATCAAGATATCGGTAGCCTCGATGACTTCAGAAAATTACTTCGCATACAGGAGAATGCCCCTGAAGTGAAGTTCGAAATGGTCGCGCATGGCACATTTGATAAGATGCTCGGCTCACCCAAGCTTAAACATGTACTAATTTGGCTCCTCGAAAAAAACATTAACATCCATTATTGCAACTTGAACATACTCAATTGGTTTATCCTTGAGATAATTGAGTCGATTGTGGCTGATGATGAATTTGCGCAATACACACAAGTTCAGCGCGAACTTAAAAATGAGCTATACCATATAGCAACGAAAGATCTGAAAGGTTTCTTAGCCCTCATCAACAACTATAGTTACCCTGATATACCTAAAGATAAAACGAGGGATTTCCTCGTAGACCTATACCACTTTATAGAGCTGAACTGGCCCGAAGTTGTGACTGCGCCAGCCAAGGCGCTTAAACAAATAATCCTCCAGGCCAGAACGATTCCACATCTACACTTCCTCACCGGCAATGTACCTGGAGAGCTACAGCGGCACTGAAAACTTTTTCCTAAACAGAATATGCACATTCAAGAACTCCAAGCACATATTTGATAACGAAGACTTAATTGAGGCTGCTATTGGGGACTACGTCATTACTAATGGAGAACAGCATGTGAGCTTTGAATTTGCGGATTCCAAGTTGCATTTTGAAATCCAGCTTTCGGATATTATCGCAGGCTTCTTTGGAAAAATATTTTACCTTCATTGAAAAGACCCCAACAAAAACCTTGATCAACTTCAAGAAGCGGCTAAACATTGCACAAAAAAACAATCTCTCATTACTCAGACAACTAATTGAACGCTCAGACAAACTCAGTAACGCGCTTTTGCACAGAATCACCACTATTGACAGTGATAACAAAAGTAATTATTTCATTTTCGATCTTCCACTTTACCCGCATCTTTTGGCTGCCAATCGATAAAAATAGCTCATGAAGCTTTTGACTGCTCTGTAAGCGGGGGGCTATACAACCTATATCTAGCAAGCAATTAGGGTGGATAACGCGAAGCTTGTCACCATTGAACCCAACGCAGTACGTCAGGCATACACCAATCGCCCCTTCAGGAGGCCGAACGGAATCGTTGTGTAGAGGGTTGAGCAGCATGGATGCCGCGAGAGCCGCGATGGGCCATGGATGGCCCTTCGCGGCGTGCCCTCGGAGCAATGATGGAGTGAGGGGAGTCGAGCGTAGCGAGACCCGGATGCAGGGGCACAGACCTTTTGGTTCCTTTTGGGGCGTCTGCCAAAAGGGACTCGCCGTAAGGGCGAAACCGGTTTGCGGGGCGATAGAGAGGCGGCGTCGGAGAGCGATATCTGGCTGCAAATCATGCGTCGCTACCGATATCGATTCGCGGGCATGGCCCGCTCCCACAGTTGGCATTCCCACAACTGGCAATCCCACAGTTGGGGCGCTCACAATTCCCGCTCCCACAATTCTGCACACCCACAAAATACGGGTGGGCGATCCCGGTTTCCGGGCACCAATAAAAAGGCCGATCATCTGATCGGCCCTTTCGCTCCCTCACCCCACCTCAGCTATTGCTAGGAAACGCAAACTGCGCCGCCTCGTGGGTCTTGCGCTGCGGCCAGCGCTGGGTGATCGACTTGCGGCGGGTGTAGAAGCGCACGCCGTCCGGGCCGTAGGCGTGCAGGTCACCGAACAGCGAGCGCTTCCAGCCGCCGAAGCTGTGATAGGCCACCGGCACGGGCAGCGGCACGTTGACGCCGACCATGCCCACTTCGATCTCGTCGCAGAACAGCCGCGCCGCTTCGCCGTCACGGGTGAAGATGCAGGTGCCGTTGCCGTACTCGTGGTCGTTGATCAGCTTCATGGCGGTTTCCAGGCTGTCCACACGGACGATGCACAGCACCGGGCCGAAGATCTCGTCGGTGTAGATGCTCATGTCCGCAGTCACCCGGTCGAACAGGCTGCCGCCGAGGAAGAAGCCGCTCTCGTTGCCGGACACGCTGAGGCCGCGACCGTCGACCACCAGCTGGGCGCCAGCGGCGACACCGGCGTCGATATAACCGGTGACCTTGTCCTTCGCCGCGGCGGTGACCAGCGGGCCCATGTCCAGGCCGCACTGGGTACCGGCGCCGATCTTCAGGGCCTTGATCTGCGGGACGATGCGCTCGACCAGGGCGTCGGCGATCTGGTCGCCCACGCACACGGCCACCGAGATGGCCATGCAGCGCTCGCCGCAGGAGCCGTAGGCGGCACCCATCAGCGCGCTGACGGCGTTGTCCAGGTCGGCGTCGGGCATCAGCACCGCGTGGTTCTTGGCGCCGCCCAGGGCCTGCACGCGTTTGCCGTGCTTGCTGCCTTCGGCGTAGATGTATTCGGCGATCGGCGTGGAGCCGACGAAGCTCAGGGCCTTGACCTCCGGCGCCTGGATCAGCGCATCCACGGCGCTCTTGTCGCCATGCACCACATTGAGCACGCCTGCGGGCAGGCCGGCTTCGTGGAGCAGTTGGGCGATATACAGGGTGGAGCTGGGGTCGCGCTCGGACGGCTTGAGAATGAAGCAGTTGCCGCAGACGATGGCCAGCGGGTACATCCACAGCGGCACCATGGCCGGGAAGTTGAACGGGGTGATGCCGGCGACCACGCCGACCGGCTGGAAGTCGCTCCAGGCGTCGATGTTGGGGCCGACGTTGCGGGTGTATTCACCCTTGAGGATTTCCGGCGCCGAGCAGGCGTATTCGACGTTCTCGATACCGCGCTTGAGCTCGCCGGCGGCGTCTTCGCGGGTCTTGCCGTGCTCTTCGGCGATCAGCTTGGCGATGGCATCTTCGTGCTGCTCGAGCAGCTGCTTGAAGCGGAACATCACCTGGGCGCGCTTGGCCGGCGGCGTGTTGCGCCAGGCCGGGAAGGCCTGCTTTGCCGAGTCGATGGCCTGCTGCACGGTGGCCACATCGGCCAGGGCGACGCGGCGAATCGCCTCGCCGGTGGCCGGGTTGAACACGTCGGCGCTGCGGCCGCCCTGGCCGTCGGTGAGCTGGCCGTGGATGAGGTGCTGGATGGTGGTCATTGAGTCCTCCGAATATTGGTCGCTTGGGCAGCAGCGACGCACGCCGCTGCCGCCGGGAATGGGGTGGTCACTTGAGTTCGGTTTCGACGAAGACCACTTCGTGGTCGCTGGCATTGACCACGTTGTGCTCGACGCCCGCCTTGCGGAAGTAGCTCTGCCCGGCGATAAGCGCCGCGCGCTTGTCGCCGTCCGGGGTTTCCAGCAGCAGGGTGCCGTCGGTCATCGGCACAACCACATAGTCGTAGCCATGGCGGTGGCGGCCGGTTTCGGCGCCGGGCGCAAAACGCCACTCGGTGACGATCACCTCGTCGTTGTCCACCTGCACGGTGGCCACCGCCTGCTGCCGGCCGGTCATCAATTGATCCCTTGCAGGGCGTCGCCGACGGCACTGAACACGCGATCGAGGTCTTCGATCTTGGCGTTGAACATCGGCCCGAACTGCAGGCCGTCACCGCCGAAGCGCACGTAGAAACCGGCCTTCCACAGCGCGATACCGGCCTCGTAGGGACGGATGGTCGGGTCGCCGTCACGCGACGCCAGCTGGATCGCGCCGGCCAGGCCGCAGTTGCGGATGTCGACCACGTGCTTGGCGCCCTTGAGGCCGTGGATGGCGTTCTCGAACTTGGGCGCCAGCTCGGCAGCCTGCTGGATCAGGTTCTCGCGCTTGAGCAGCTCCAGCGAGGCCAGGCCGGCGGCGCAGGCCACCGGGTGAGCGGAGTAGGTGTAGCCGTGGGTGAACTCGATCATGTGCTCGGGCGTCGGCTGGCCCATGAAGGTCTGATAGATCTCGCGGCTGGCGATAACCGCACCCAGCGGGATGGCGCCGTTGGTGATCTGCTTGGCGACGTTGAGGATGTCTGGCGTGACGCCGAAGTACTCGGCGCCGGTCCACTTGCCCATGCGCCCGAAGGCGGTGATCACTTCGTCGAAGATCAGCAGGATGTTGTGCTGGGTGCAGATCTCGCGCAGGCGCTGCAGATAGCCCGCCGGCGGCACGATCACGCCGGCCGAGCCGGACATCGGCTCGACGATCACCGCGGCGATGTTCGAGGCGTCATGCAGTTCGATCAGCTTGAGCAGCTCGTTGGCCAGCTCGACGCCGCCGGTCTCGGCGGCACCCTTGGTAAAGGCCATGCCCGGCTGCAGGGTGTGCGGCAGGTGGTCGACGTCCATCAGCTGGCCGTACATCTTGCGGTTGCCGGCGATGCCGCCGAGGCTGGTGCCGGCGATATTCACACCGTGGTAGCCGCGGGCGCGGCCGATGAACTTGGTCTTGCTGGCCTGGCCCTTGAGGCGCCAGTAGGCCTTGGCCATCTTCACCGCGGTGTCGGCGCACTCGGAGCCCGAACCGGTGAAGAACACGTGGTTGAGCTCGCCCGGCATCAGGTCGGCCATCTGCTCGGCCAGCTTGAACGACAGCGGGTGGGCGTACTGGAAGCCCGGCGAGTAGTCGAGAGTGCCGAGCTGCTTGGCCACCGCCTCCTGGATTTCCGGGCGGCAGTGGCCGGCGCCGCAGGTCCACAGGCCGGACAGGCTGTCGTAGACCTTGCGACCGGAATCGTCGGTCAGCCAGCTGCCTTGGCCGGCGACGATGATCCGCGGGTCGCGCTGGAAGCTGCGGTTGGCGGAAAACGGCATCCAGTGGGCATCCAGCTTGAGCTGGCTGGCCAGGGGCGGCGTGGCGGTCTGCGGCATGTTCATGGCGATGGCCTCGGCAGTGGCGGCGTGATCAGGGGCGACGTGGGAGCGGCTTTAGCCGCGAGAATCAGCAGCAATCGCGGCTAAAGCCGCTCCCACAGGTATAGGTCGGTTGTCAGCCAAGGTGCCACAGGCATAAAGTCACTCAAACCCGACTCTTCTTATCCTCAGTTCACCGGTGACTAAACAATGAGCGCCCGCCGCCCCGAGCCCCTCGCCCAGGTCAGTGACTTCGATATCCGCCTGCTCAAGCTGTTTCGCAGCGTGGTCGAGTGCGGCGGGTTTTCTGCCGCAGAGAGCGTGCTGGGCATCGGCCGTTCGGCGATCAGCCAGCAGATGAGCGACCTGGAGCAACGCCTCGGCCTGCGCCTGTGCCAACGCGGCCGCGCCGGCTTCGCGCTGACCGAGGAAGGCCGCGAGGTGTACCAGTCGACCCAGCAGCTGCTGGCGGCGCTGGAGAGCTTTCGCACCGAGGTCAACGGCCTGCACCAGCACCTGCGCGGCGAGCTGAACATCGGCCTGACCGACAACCTGGTGACGGTGCCGCACATGCGCATTACCGGCGCCCTCGCCCGCCTCAAGGAACGCGGGCCGGACGTACGGGTGAACATCCGCATGACGCCACCCAGCGAGGTCGAGCAGGGCGTACTCGACGGGCGCCTGCATGTTGGCGTGGTGCCGGTGGTCGGCGGGCTTTCCGGCCTGGATTACCAGCCGCTGTACGACGAACGCTCGCGGTTGTACTGCGCCGTCGGCCACCCGCTGTTCTATGTCGATGACAAGGAGCTGGCGGACGAGCGCCTCAACGGCCAGGACGCCATCGCCCCGACCTTCCGCCTGCCGCCGGAGATCCAGAACCACTACGGCGTGCTCAATTGCACGGCCAGCGCCTCGGACCGCGAAGGCATGGCGTTTCTTATCCTCACCGGGCGCTATATCGGCTACCTGCCGGACCACTATGCCGAGGCGTGGATCAAGGAGGGCCGCCTGCGCGCGCTGAAGGCCGATTCGCGCTTCTACGACATCAGCCTGGCCTCGGTGACCCGCAAGGGCCGCCGGCCGCATCTGGTGCTGGAGAGTTTTCTCGAGGAGCTGGCGGCGACTGCGTAAGTGGTCGATTTTGATCACTTGGGTGTGCACTTGAGTGGGCGGCATAAAGGCAGAAGCGGACGTTCGCGGAACTCGTGGGAGGGGCTTTAGCCGCGAGCTCTTTACGTCCCACACGCTATGCGTGAGCTGTGGTTTGCCAGCTTTATCGCATTGTGGATACGTTCGGTTCCGCTCTGTCGAGCGGGTTTCTTTTGGCATCGCCCGGATGGCCGGCCCCGCCAAAAGAAACCAAAAGGTCTAGCCCCGACATCCGGCCCCAGCTTCGCTGGGGTTCCCTCGCTACATCCTCGCTCCGAGGGCACGCCGCGAAGGGCCATCCATGGCCCATCGCGGCTCTCGCGACATCCATGTCGCTCAACCCTCTACGCAAAGATTCCACTCGGCCTCCTGAAGGGGCGATTGGTGTCGCCTGATAATTCTGGGGCATGAGGAGCACCAAATCGGCCGACCGGCCGCTTCCGCCACCTTGCCGCCATTCGGGCGCCCTACTCGACCTTTTCGTACTGCCCGCCACAGTCGACGAAACAGCTCTTGTAGCTGTCCGAACAGATGCTCGTGTCCGGCCCGCTGGGCGCCGTGGGCTTCGGGCACAGCGACTGGAGGTTAGGGTCGCGGGTGTTGTGCAGGCAGCTCTGGTAACTCTGGTACTGGATATCGTAGAGCCCCTTGAACCCCTTGTATGACTCTTCTGCACGCTGCCTGCATTCGCTCGCCTGCTCGCTGCATTGACGCACGCAGGCCCGGCCTTCGACGGTTTGCGGGGGCACTTCGCGGTACTGGGTGCAGCCGCCGAGCAGGGTGAGCGCGGTGAGCAGAATCACAGGCAGGAAACGATAGAACACGGTTGCAAGTCCTTGTGAGGTTCGGGCAGGCCGCCTGAGCGTGGCGGCAAAAGGCCTCTTTCTGAGAGGCGGCTCCATGGATGGTTCCCCGCTGAGCGACATAGCAGGTAACAAGTCATCCTGGCGATGCAACTGATTGGCCGAAGTGGACGACTAACCTCATCTGCCTAGCCCTTTTCGCAACGGAGCACGCCAATGCCCAGCCGTCGCCATTTTCTGCAGGGTAGCGCCGCCCTGATGACCCTCGCCGCCAGCAGCCAGCTGCTGCCCGGTTTCGCCTTCGCCGCCAACCCTGCCGCCGTGCTGCAGCGCAAGATCCCGTCCAGCGGCGAGAGCCTGCCGGTGATCGGCCTCGGCACCTCGCAAACCTTCAACGTGGGCCTAGACGAAAACAGCCTGGAGGATCTCGACGAAGTGATGCGCACCTTCATCAATGGCGGCGGCACGCTGATCGACACCGCGCCCAGCTACGGCAATGCCGAGGCGGTGACCGGCGAGTTGCTAAAGCGCACCAAGACCCAGGGCAAGGCCTTCCTCGCCTCCAAGCTGTCGAGCACCGGGCGCGAACGCGGCCTGGCGCAGTTCGAAGCCAGCCTCAAGGCCCTGCAGGCCGACAAGCTGGACCTCCTGCAGGTGCACAACCTGCAGGACACCACCACCCAGCTGGCCCTGGCCCGCGAGCTGCGCGAACAGGGCAAGGTGCGTTACATCGGCATCACCCATTACATCGAATCGGCCCATGACGACCTGCTGGCCGTGCTCGCCAAGGAGAAGGTCGACTTCGTGCAACTCAACTATTCGGTGGGCGAGCGCAATGCCGAGAAGCGCCTGCTGCCCTACTGCCGCGACAACGGTATCGCCACCCTGATCAACCGCCCATTCCAGCGCGCGCAGCTGCTCAGCCGGGTCAAGGGCAAGCCGCTGCCGGAATGGGCCAACGAGATCGACGCCACCTCCTGGGCACAGCTGCTGCTCAAGTTCATCCTCGCCAATGAAGCGGTAACGGCGGTGATTCCGGCCACCTCGAACCCGCGCTATATGGTCGACAACCTGCGCGCCGGCCAGGGCCGCCTGCCCAATACCGCGCAGCGCGAGCGCATCGTCCAAGCGTTCAGCTGATACGCAGCGGGATCCGCGGACATATACTGGGGTTCGCCGGCGCTTGTCACGCCTGCTGCGCTGGAGTATCTGTTCACCCGCTGCCCCCTCTGATTACCACGGAAGCCCCTTGATGTCCCCCGACGCCACCGCTCCACGTGCCACCACCGGCAAACCGACTGGCCGCATCCGGCAGAAGAACGAAGAAGCGATCATTGCGGCCGCCGAGGAAGAGTTCGCCCGCCACGGCTTCAAGGGCACCAGCATGAACACCATCGCCCAGGCGGTGGGCCTGCCCAAGGCCAACCTGCATTACTACTTCAGCAGCAAACAAGGCCTGTACCTGGCCGTGCTGAGCAACATTCTGGCCCTGTGGGACAGCGCCTTCGACAACCTGAGCGTCGACGACGACCCGGCCGAGGCGCTGGAGCGCTACATCCGCGCCAAGATGGAATACTCGCGGCGCTACCCCAAGGCCTCGCGCATCTTCGCCATGGAGGTGATCAGCGGCGGCGCCTTCCTGTCCCAGCACTTCGGCAAGGATCACCAGGGCTGGTTTCGCGAGCGCGCGGCGATCTTCGAACAGTGGATCGCCGCCGGCAAGATGGAGCCGGTCGACCCCACCAACCTGATCTTCCTGATCTGGAGCAGCACCCAGTATCACGCCGACTTCGCCTCGGAGATCTGCCGGGTCAGTGGCCGCTCGCGCCTGACCAAGCCCGATTACCAGGCCGCGGCGGACAGCATGGTGCGCATCATCCTCAAGGGTTGTGGGCTGAAGCCGAGCGCCTGATGCCTTACCTGCTACTCGCCCCTTGCGACTACCGCGAGGAAATCCGCAAAAGCCGTTTTCTCGCCCAGGCCCGCGCCATCAGCAGCGCGGCGGATGCCCAGGCCTTTATCGAACAGGTCAGCGACCCGGGCGCCTCGCATAACTGCTGGGCCTGGAAGATCGGCCAGCAGTACCGTTTCAGCGACGACGGCGAGCCCGGCGGCACCGCCGGCCGGCCGATTCTCGCCGCCATCGAAGCGCAGGGGTTCGATGGCGTGGCCGTGGTGGTGACGCGCTGGTACGGTGGCATCCAGCTCGGCACCGGCGGCCTGGCGCGGGCCTACGGCGGCAGCGCCAACAAATGCCTGCAGCACGCCGAGCGCCAGGAACAGGTGCCGCGCACCGCCTGCGCCTGCCATTGCGGCTTCGCCGAACTGGCCCTGCTCAAATCACGCCTGGCCGAATTCGACGCCGTGCTGGAACAGGAAGCCTTCGACGCCGAGGGCGCCGAACTGCAATTGGCCGTACCGCAATCGCAGATCGAAGGCCTGCAAAGCCTGCTTGCCGATATCAGCCGTGGGCGCAGTAGACTGCGCATCATCGAGTGACCACCGCCCACTTGCCATGGAGCCGCCATGAAGCCGCATCTGCTGATTCTCAACCCACTCAGTGAAGCCAGCCTGGCGCGCATCGCCGAACGGTATCAGGTGACCCATGCCGCCAACGCGGCGGCACGCGAGGCGGCCATTGCCGAGCACGGCGCGAGCATTCAAGCGGTGCTGACCATCGGCACCATCGGCCTGACCGGTGAGGAAATCGCTCGCCTGCAAAACCTGAGCTTCGTCGGCACCCTCGGTGTGGGTTACGAGAAGGTCGATATCGACGCCGCCCGCGCGCGCGGCATCGCCCTGAGCAACGGCGCTGGCAGTAATGCCGTGTGCGTCGCCGACCACGCCATGGCGTTGCTGCTGGCAGCGATACGCGATGTGCGCCGCCTGGACAACGCCTGCCGCGCCGGCATCTGGCGCGATGCCCTGCCGATGACCGATGGCGTCAGCGGCAAGCGCCTGGGCATCCTTGGCCTCGGCGCCATCGGTGAACAGCTGGCCCGCCGTGCCGCGGCGTTCGACATGTCGGTGGGTTATCACAACCGCTCACCGAAAGCGGGCAGCCCGCACCAATACTTCGCCAGTCTGCGGGAGTTGGCGCAGTGGTGTGACTGCCTTGTGGTGGCCATCCCCGGCGGCGCCGCGACCCATCACCTGGTGAGCGCCGAGGTGCTCGATGCGCTGGGGCCCCAGGGTTACCTGGTCAACGTGGCGCGCGGCAGCGTGGTCGATACCGCCGCGCTGGGCAGCGCTCTGCGGGAAAGACGAATTCGTGCCGCAGCGCTGGATGTGTACGAAAGCGAGCCATTGCCGCCCACCGAACTGCTCGACCTCGACAACCTGACCATCACCCCGCACGTCGGCGGCCACTCACCTCAGGCGCTGGAACAGTCGCTGAGCCAGTTTCTCGACAATATCGGCCGGCACTTTCGCGGTGAGGCGCTGCTCACGCCGATCTGAAAGAGTTATGGCTTGGAAAGGTAAGCAAGGCGGACATCGGCCTACTGTGGGAACGGGCCATGCCCGTGACTTTTTCGCGGGCATGGCCCGCTCCCACGGGTAATACGCTCCAGATGGCAGATGGATCGGGCAGCGTAGACGCTAGCCCCAAACACCGCCCTCACCCGGTCAAAAACGCCCTACCCGCCGCCACTCACCTGCAGGCCAATCCCCAGCGCCTTGGCCAGCGACAGCGGCAACAGCAGGGTATCGAGCAGCGCGCTGGCCGGCAGGTCGACGCCGGCGTAGCGCGGCGCCTCGGCGCCAAAGCGTTCGACCGGGCAGCAGCCGCCCTGCAGCGCGTACCAGTCAAGCCGCGTGCCGGCGTACACCACCGGCGCGCCGGGCTTGTTGGCGTCCAGGGTGCGCGCGGTGGCGCAGCCGCCCAGTTGCAGGCAGGCGAGCAGCAGGAGCCAGCCGGCGTGCTTATTCATCGCCACTGTTGAGGTGATGCTCGCCCCAGCGCGGCAACATGTCCTGGGGGATGTTCAGGCAGTTAAGGATGCGCGCGACGACGAAGTCGACCAGGTCATCCACCGTCTGTGGCTGGTGATAGAAGCCCGGCGAGGCCGGCAGGATGGTCACGCCCAGGTTGGACAGCTTGAGCATGTGTTCCAGATGAATGCTCGAATACGGCGCCTCGCGCGGCACCACGATCAGCTGGCGGCGCTCCTTGAGGGCAACATCGGCGGCGCGCTCGATCAGGTTGTTGCAGGCACCGGTGGCAATCGATGACAGCGTGCCAGTGCTGCACGGCACCACCACCATGGCCGAAGGCGCACCGGAGCCGGAGGCCACCGGGGCCATCCAGTCTTCCTTGCCGTAGACGCGAATCTGCCCGTCGGTGGCGCCGGTGTATTCGGTGAGAAACGCCTGCATGGCCTGGGGTTTGGCCGGCAGGCTGACGTCGGTTTCGGTAGCCATCACCAGCTGCGCGGCCTTGGAGATCAGGAAGTGCACTTCCCGGTCCTCGCGCACCAGGCAGTCGAGCAGGCGCAGGCCGTACTGGGCGCCCGAGGCGCCGGTCATGGCAAGGGTGATGCGCTCCGGTCCACTCATAAATTCACTCTCAAAGCTGCTGTACTTGCTTATGCTGCGTTAAAAGCCTGCTGGGTCGCCAGCCCGGTCGAATGCTCATTTACTACAGTAAACTCGAATGCGAGCCCAGTCCGTTCCTCGCAGGCTTTTGCCTCGTCTAATCTGCGCTCGCGACGCTTTGAGCGCGAATTTCGGCTCTTTATGAAAGCGCCTTGGCCAGCTTGCCGTGCAAGCCGCCGAAGCCGCCATTGCTCATGATCACCACCTGGGTGCCAGGGCGCACCCGCGCCTTCACGCCATCGATGATGGCTTCCAGCGAATCGCACACCTGGGTGGGATTGGTGGCGCCAGCGACCGTGGCCGCCAGATCCCAGCCCAGGTTCGGCGGCGCGTACCAGAACACCGCATCGGCCTGCACGGCGGACTCGGCCAGGCCGTCGCGATGAGCACCGAGCTTCATGGAATTGGAGCGCGGCTCGATCACCGCGATGATCTGCTCGTCACCGACCCGCTTGCGCAGGCCGTCGAGGGTGGTGGCGATGGCCGTCGGGTGGTGGGCGAAGTCGTCATAGACGGTCACGCCGTTTACCTCGGCGACCTTCTCCATGCGCCGCTTGGCGTTGATGAACTTGCCCAGCGCCTCGATGCCCAGCGCCGGCACCACGCCGACATGGCGCGCCGCGGCCAGCACCGCCAGGGCGTTGGCGACGTTGTGCTGGCCGGTCAGTTGCCAGTCCACCACGCCCTCGACCTTGCCGTCGAAACTCACCTCGAAGCGCGAACCGTCGGCACTGAGCAGGCGGGCCTGCCACTGGCCGCCTTCACCGGTGGTCTGCACCGGCGTCCAGCAGCCCATCTGGATCACCCTCGCCAGCGCGCTTTCGCTGGCCGGATGGATGACCAGGCCTTCGCTGGGAATGATCCGCACCAGGTGATGGAACTGCCGTTCGATGGCGGCCAGGTCGGGGAAAATGTCTGCGTGGTCGAACTCGAGGTTGTTGAGGATGGCAGTGCGCGGGCGGTAGTGGACGAACTTGCTGCGCTTGTCGAAGAAGGCGCTGTCGTATTCGTCGGCCTCGACCACGAAGAATGGCGTATCGCCCAGCCGCGCGGAAATCCCGAAGTTCTGCGGCACGCCGCCGATCAAGAAGCCCGGCGCCATGCCGGCGTGCTCCAGTACCCAGGCGAGCATGCTCGAGCTGCTGGTCTTGCCGTGGGTACCGGCCACCGCCATCACCCAGCGGCCCTGCAGCACATGGTCGGCCAGCCACTGCGGGCCGGACACATAGGGCAGGCCCTTGTTGAGCACGTATTCCACCGCCGGGTTGCCACGGCTCATGGCGTTGCCGACCACCACCAGATCCGGCGCCGGCTGCAGGTGCGCGGGGTCGTAGCCCTGCATCAACTCGATACCCTGGGCTTCGAGCTGGGCGCTCATCGGCGGGTAGACATTGGCATCGGAGCCGGTGACGCGGTGGCCCAGGTCCTTGGCCAGCACCGCGAGCGAGCCCATGAAGGTGCCGCAGATGCCGAGAATGTGGATATGCATGAAAACCTCGAAAACAGACGCGCCAGGGGCCGGCGAGCCGGGTGAAAACATGGCCGCAGATTAGCACAGCAGCGCCCGGCACCCACCGGGGATAATGAGCTGGCGCGGCTGCTCCGAGAGTCGATCGGCCTTGGCGAGCATCAGCAGTTCGATAGCCAGGCGCCAGCCATCAACAGCGCGTTACGCCAGGGCGCTTGCGGTCCACCGACGGCCTGTTAAGGTGACCGCCATTCCCCCACCGAGCCGTTTCCATGTGGTCGTTTAGCGCCTGGCGCCGTCGGCGTATTCTCTCCCGTAACCCTGTCAGCGCCAGCAGCTGGGCCACCGTGCGCCAGCGCCTGCCGATTCTCGACGGCCTCAGCAGCGAAGAAGAGCTACGGCTGCGTGAACGCGCCGTGCTGTTTTTGCACAGCAAGCACCTGACCACCCTGCCCGGCCTCGAACTGGATCTTGAAGACCGCCTGGCCCTGGCGGTACTGGCCGAATTGCCGTTGCTCGGCCTGGCCGACCTGAACTGGTACCAAGGCTTCCACGAGGTGATTCTCTACCCGGACGACTTCGTCAGCCCCCAGCGCCACCGCGACTCCGGCGGCATCGAACACGAATGGGACGGCGAGCACAGCGGTGAAGCCTGGCAGCAGGGCCCGGTGATTCTCGCCTGGCCCGGCGTGCAGGCCAGTGGCGGCTGGGAGGGCTACAACCTGGTGATCCATGAACTGGCCCACAAACTGGACATGCTCGGCGGCGACGCCAACGGCCTGCCGCCACTGCACGGCAACATGGATGTCACCCAGTGGGCCAGTGCCATGCAACAGGCCTTCGACAGCCTCAATGCCGCGCTGGATGCCGACGAAGAAGCGCAAACCCCCATCGACCCCTACGCCGCGGAAAACCCCGCCGAATTCTTTGCGGTGACCAGCGAGTACTTCTTCAACGCGCCGGACCTGCTCGACGAGGCCTTTCCCGCGGTCTACGAGCAATTGCGCCTGTTCTACCGGCAAGACCCATTGGCACGTTTGCGCCGCCTGCAGGTCGAACACCCGGACTATCAGCAAGCCACGCCCGCGACTGCCGATACGACAGATGGCTGTAATGGCAACGACGCGGGAATCCACCTATAATCGCTCCACTTTTTTTGGCGCACATCAGGGAGTCACCCATGAGCTACAGCAAGGTTCCGGCTGGTAAAGACCTGCCGAACGACATCTACGTCGCTATCGAAATCCCGGCCAACCACGCGCCGATCAAATACGAAATAGATCACGACACCGACTGCCTGTTCGTTGACCGTTTCATGGCCACCCCGATGTTCTACCCGGCCAACTACGGCTTCATCCCGCACACCCTGGCCGACGACGGTGACCCCCTCGACGTGCTGGTCGTGACCCCGTACCCGGTTGCCCCAGGCTCGGTGATTCGCGCTCGCCCGGTTGGCGTGCTGCACATGACCGACGAAGCCGGTGGCGACGCCAAGCTGATCGCGGTCCCGCACGACAAGCTGACCACCATCTACAAAGACGTTCAGGAATACACCGACCTGCCTCCGCTGCTGATCGAGCAGATCAAGCACTTCTTCGAGAACTACAAGGATCTCGAGAAGGGCAAGTGGGTCAAGGTCGAAGGCTGGGGCAACGCTGACGCGGCCCGCGCCGAGATCACCAAGGCAGCTGCTGCTTACCAAAAATAAGCACAACCTGCCTTACGAAAGCCGGCCACAAGCCGGCTTTTTATTGCCCGAAAAACCGCATCCCCCTCCGCCCTCGTGAGCTTTACGGCCGAGGTCTCCACGTAGAACGGGCAGATTCCTGCGCCTCCAGGTCCTGGCCGAGCAGGGCCGGAGACCAGGGTGGCTTGCGGGTCATGGCTGCTCCTTCACGGCCTCCAGTGCTCGGGCCAGGCTGGCGCGGGACAGTTCACCGAGGTGGCTGCCCAGCAGGCGGCCCTCGGCGTTGTAGAACAGGGTGGTGGGCAAGGCCCGCGAACCGACCAGTTGCCCCAGGGCCCCGTCGCTGTCGAGTAACACGTTGTCCAGTTGCAGCGCCTGGCTGGCGAGATAGGCACTGACCTCGCCTGCGCCCTCGCCCTGGTTGGCGAAAACGAAGGTCACGCCTGGATGCGCACGCTGCGCCTCGGCCAGCACCGGCATCTCGCGTCGGCAGGGCGGGCACCAGGTGGCCCACAGGTTGATCACCATGGGTCGGCCGAGCTTCTCGCGCAGTTCCAGCGGTTGCCCCTGGACATCGCGCAGGGTCAGTTCCGGCAGACGCGTGCCCTGCTCCAGGCTATGCAACACCAGGCTGCCCATGCCCCACACCAGCAGGCCCGCCGCCATGCCACCAGCCAGGGCGCGGCGCATCGCCGTCTGGCGCCACAGGTACCAGGCGCCCAGCAAGCCTGCCGCCAGTAAACCGCCCCAGGCGCTGAAGCCTCCGTCACGGATATCGATCATCCGCCAGGGCGCGTCCTGGTAATGCTCGAAGTAGCGGACGACGAAGGCCAGCCGCGCGCCCAGCAGCGCCGCCAGCAGCAGGCGGAAGATCAGCTTCTCCGGATTGACCTGGTGCCTGCGCCCCAGCCACCAGCCGACCAGGGTGGCCAGCAACAGGCTCACCAGCAACAACACATGACCCACGCCAAGCGCCAGTGGCCCTATATCTATCGTCAACATCAGCTCTCCCCCCGGAGACGGCGATACAGGGTCCGCTCACTGAGCCCCAGATACTTCGCCAACTCGCTACGCGTGCCCTTGAAGGTCGCCGCCATCTGCTGCAGCGATCGTTGATCACCTGCAGCTGCCGGCAGCCCGGGCGCGTGCGCGGTGATGGCGGGCGGCAGGTGGTGGGTACGGATGACCCCGTCGTCGGCAAACAGGCTTGCCCTGTCCAGGGCGTTGCGCAATTCGCGAATATTGCCCGGCCAGGCATAGCGCTGGAGGCAGACCAGAGCCTCGTCATCGATGACCAGCCGCTTGGCCGGGTCACGGCGCTGCAAGAACGAATTCGCCAGCAAACCGATATCCTCCACCCGCTCGCGCAATGGCGGCAGCCGAATGGGAAAGGTACTGAGGCGGTAGTAAAGATCGGCCCTGAACGCCCCGCTGGCCATCATCTCTTCCAACGGCTTGTGGGTGGCGGCAACCAGCCTGAAGTTCGCATGGAGGGTTTCCACACTGCCGACGCGGCGGTAGGTTCCCGACTCGATCAGGCGCAGCAGTTTTACCTGCATGGCCAGGGGCACATCACCGATTTCGTCGAGGAACAGGGTGCCACCCTGGGCAATGTCCACCAGGCCCGGTTTGCGGGCTACAGCGCCAGTGAAGGCGCCCTTTTCATGGCCGAACAATTCGCTTTCGAACAGGGTCTCGGTCAAGCCCGAGCAGTCGACCACCACGAACGGCCCATCGGCCCGCTCGCTGTTCTCATGAACGGCGCGGGCGAACAACTCCTTGCCGGTCCCCGACTCCCCCAGCAACAGCACCGGCAGCATGGTGGTGGCGACGCGCTTGAGCTCCGCCAAGGCGAGATTGAATGCCGTGGAACAGCCTACCAAACCTTCGTCATTCGGCTGCGCCGAGGCGCTGCGCACCAGGGTCAGGCGCTCCACGTAGGCCCTGATGGCCCCTCCCTCGGCGAAGATCGGCCGCAGCTCGACGTCAACGTGCTCGGGTCCACGTGGGGTGTGATGGATATGCAGCACCCGATCCGGGCCGTTGAGCTCTTGCGCCTTGCGCATGGGGCAGTGCTCGCCAGCCTGATCGCAGGGGACCGCATAATGGTGCGATACCTCATAGCACTTGCGCCCCAGAACAGGGGCGTCAGGGCTGGCAAACTGGCGCTGATAGGCCGCGTTCGCGGCGAGGATCTGGTAATCGGTGTCGAGCACGATCATCGGCTGCGGCTCGTGTTCGAGAAACGAAACCAGTGACCGTAGCTGATCCGACTTGAGACTCGAATCGCCTGCTTTGGCTGTCATGGGCGCTACCGCGAATGCTGAGAGTGCCAGCATCCTGCGGGGCACTGCCAACACTGTCAATTGGCAGTGCCAGGCCTGCCAGATGGCACAGCCCATTGCCCATTATTGCCGAGATTCCATTCAGCAGCGCTGAGCCGGAGATAAAACCCCTTTCAAATCATATAGCTAGCGAATCCCTACGAGACCTCATGGATTGGCACAGCTGTTGCTCAACTGCTGGTCACCATGAGCGGCCCGCAAAGGCCCCGTCAGGAGACAGAACATGCGCAACAAACTCCACGTCGAGGCGTTCCACGACAGTGCGACCGGCACAATCAGCTATATCGCCCTCGATCTCGAGACCAACCACTGCGCGCTGATCGACAGCGTGCTCGATTACGACGCCAAGGCCGGGCGTACCTCCACGGCGTCGGCAGACAGGCTGATTGCCCGGGTGGTCGAGCTCGAGGCCCGCGTGGAATGGATCCTGGAAACCCATGTGCACGCCGATCACCTGACGGCGGCGCCCTACCTGCAGGCGCAGGTCGGCGGCAAGATCGGGATCGGCAGTCATATCGCCAAGGTCCAGGACGTGTTCGGCAGCCTGTACAACGCCGCTGCCGACATGCCTCGCGACGGCAGCCAGTTCGATCACCTGTTCGTCGACAACGAGCCGTTCAGCATCGGCTCCCTGGCCTGCCAAGCGCTTCATACACCCGGGCACACCCCTGCCTGCATGGCCTACGTGCTACGTGATGGGCACGGCACCGCCGCGTTCGTGGGCGACACCCTGTTCATGCCCGACTACGGCACCGCCCGCTGCGACTTTCCCGGTGGCGACGCACATGCCCTGTTCAGGTCGATCAGCAGGGTGCTGAGCCTGCCTGCCGACACCTTGATCTACGTCTGCCACGACTACCCGCCGGACGGGCGAGAGGTGCAGTACGTCAGCACGGTGGCCGAACAGCGCGCACTCAACATTCACGTACGCGATGGCATCAGCGAGGAACAATTCGTGGCCATGCGTACCACCCGCGACGCCACGCTGGAAATGCCCACGCTGATCCTGCCTTCGGTACAGGTCAACATGCGCGCAGGGCACCTGCCTACCCCCGAAACCAACGGCGTGCGCTACCTGAAGATACCGCTCAACCTGATTTGAGCGCCCCTACAAAAATTATTCGTGCACGCCTTCATTCCGAGGTCTTCATGGACATTCGCAGCCTTGCACCTGGCCTGTCAGTCACCGGACAACTCCATCCGGATGACGTGGTAACCCTCAAAAACGCCGGCTACCGGGCCATCATCTGCAACCGGCCCGATGGTGAAGGTAGCGACCAAGCGTTGTTTGCCGACATCGAGCGAGCCGCCCAGCAACACGGCATGCAGGCCCATTACCTGCCGGCCGACACGAGCAAGGTCAGCGATGAGCAGGCCGAGCTGTTCGGCAAGCTGCTCGAGACTCTTCCCAAGCCGATCGTGGCCTACTGCCGTTCCGGCATGCGCTCGACCACCCTGTGGGCACTGTCGCAGGCAAGGGCACAACCGCTGGAGCAGATCGTCGATGCGGCAAAGAAAGCCGGCTTCGACATGGCCTCGGTAGCTGTCTCTTATACACATC
>ERZ1031516.32-NODE-32-length-21461-cov-6.850462_pt1 | contig 21461 bp, 18 predicted proteins | sample MGYA00518047_ERZ1031516 | MGnify/ENA primary metagenome ERZ1031516 (study PRJEB33718, sample SAMN03159945) | human skin metagenome | collected 2014-04-10 | study: EMG produced TPA metagenomics assembly of the PRJNA266117 data set (Human skin bacterial metagenome and... | reverse complement strand
GGCAACGACCGCTTGAGCATCTTCGTGCTCTCCTCGGGGGCGATCCTGATCGGCTGCCTGCTGGTGCTGATCATGCTGGCGTTCGGACGCCGCAAGGTGCACGGCAAGCCACTGGACTGCTCGGTCTGAGGCCAGACCTGCTGTGAGGAGTTACCCCGGTCAGCGCTCGCATTGCATCTCCCGTGGTCAAGGCGAGGCGACCAGGCCAGACGCAGCCTTGCACCTCAAGAGGGACTGAGCGGCGAGCTTTTTAGTCGCCGAGGGTTTACCGTGTCGCCTGCTGGGTGGCGGCACGGAGAACCACGACATGGGTAAATCGACAGGCCGTAGCGACTGGGTGCTGCGCAGCCATGCGCCGGGGCGAGTCGAACGCATCGAGGCGTATTTCAGCGGCCATGGCTACGACCCGCATCGCCATGACTCCTACGCCATCGGCCGCACCTTGGCCGGCGTACAGAGCTTTCGTTATCGGCGCGCCATGCGCCACAGCCTGCCCGGCGGCACCCTGGTGCTGCACCCGGATGAGCTGCACGACGGCATGGCCGGCACCGACGCCGGCTTTCATTACCGCATGCTGTATATCGACCCGGTACTGATCCAGCAGGTACTCGGCGGCCAACCGCTGCCGTTCATCCCGGGTGGTTTGAGCGACGACGTGCGCTTGCGCCGGGCGACGCAAAGCTTTCTCCAGGCAATGGACGACCCGCTGGAATCCTTGCAGGAAGACGATGCGATCTTCGACCTTGCCCACGCCCTGCAGGCGGTTGCCGGCAAGCCCCGTGGCCGCCGCGCCTTCGATTATCCCGCCACGCAGCGGGCGCGCGAGTACATCCACAGTCGCAACGGCGCGAGCATCACCCTGGACGAGCTGGAGCATGTCAGTGGTCGTGATCGCTGGAGCCTGTCGCGGGATTTTCGCGCGCTGTTCGGCACCAGCCCCTATCGCTACGTGACCATGCGCCGCCTTGCGCGTTGCCGTGAACTGGCCTTGTCGGGTATCGGCCTGGCCGATGCGGCGCTGATCGCCGGGTTCTTCGACCAGAGCCATATGACCCGGCATTTCGTGGCCAGTTTCGGCCTGTCTCCGGCCCGCTGGCTGAGCATGGTGAAGTTGCAGGATCGTACAAGATAGCGCCTGCGGCCCCTCGCTACAGTGGCGAAAACCAACCGAGGAGCCTCCCGTGAACCAGCCAATTCCATCAACCCGGCAAGCCATCAACCTGTTCCGCAAGCTCGACCTGATCGCCGAGCAATGGTCACCTCGCGTGGTCGCGGAAATGAACGACTATCAGTTCAAGGTGGCGCGCCTGCAGGGCGATTTCATCTGGCATGCCCATGCCGAAACCGACGAAGCCTTTCTGGTACTCGATGGCCAGTTTCGCCTGGATTTTCGCGACGGCTCGGTAACCCTGGGCAGTGGCGAGCTGTACGTGGTGCCCAGGGGTGTGGAGCACAAACCCTATGCCGAAGCCGAGGTGAAGTTGCTGCTGATCGAGCCGCGCGGCGTGCTGAACACCGGGGCCGAGGGCGGGGAGCGTACGGCGCTCAACGATTTGTGGATCTGACCAAAGGGCTGGCACTCACAGCGAGCGCCAGCCCTTCGCGGCTGCGTCAGGTGCCGCTTTTCACCTTGGTCCAGATCCGCGTGCGGATGCGGTCGATGTTCAGCGGCATGGCTTCCAGGGCGTAGAGCTTTTCCATCACCTCATCGGGCGGGTAGACGGTGGTATCGGCCTTGAGCGCCGGGTCGACCAGGCCGTCTGCCTGGCTGTTGCCGTTGGCGTAGTGCACGTAATCGCTGATGCCGGCGATCACCTTGGGCTCGAGCAGGTAATTCATGAAGGCGTAGGCGGCTTTTTCGTTCGGTGCATCCTTGGGCATGGCGACCATGTCGAACCACATCGGCGCGCCTTCCTTGGGAATCACGTAGGCGATGTCGACGCCGTTGCCGGCCTCCTTGGCGCGGGCGCTGGCCTGCATGATGTCGCCGGAGAAGCCGACCGCCATGCACACGTCGCCATTGGCCAGCTCACCGACGTACTTGGAGGAATGGAAGTAGGCGACGTTCTTGCGCATCTCCATCAACAGCGCTTCGGCCTTCTTGTAGTCCTCGGGCTTCTGGCTGTGGTGCGGCAGGCCCAGGTAGTGCAGGGCGATGGGCAGCATCTCCGGGCCGTTGTCGAGAATCGCCACGCCGCATTTACTCAGCTTGGCCATCAACTCGGGCTTGAAGATCAGGTCCCAGGAGTCCAGGGGCACGTCGCTTCCGAGCACCGCCTTGACCTTCTCCACGTTGTAGCCGATGCCGGTGCTGCCCCACAGGTAGGGGAAACCGTGCTTGTTGCCCGGATCGTTGCCTTCCAGGGCCTTGAGCAGTGTCGGGTTGAGGTTCTTCCAGTTGGGCAGCTGGCTCTTGTCCAGCTCCTTGAGCGCGCCGCCCTGGATCTGCCGGGCCATGAAGTGGTTGGAGGGGAACACCACGTCATAGCCGGAGCGGCCGGCCATCAGCTTGGCGTCGAGGGTTTCGTTGCTGTCGTAAACGTCATAACGGGGCGTTACGCCGCTGGCCTGCTGAAAGCTCTTCAGCGTGTCGGGAGCGATGTAGTCGGTCCAGTTGTAGATGCGCACGTCCTGCGCCGCCTGGCTGACCGAGGCGACGAGCATCAGCGGGATAAGCGTTTTCAGCATGGGAAACCTCAACCGTTGTTGTCGATGTTGTGGAGGCAGCAGTCAGAAAATCAGTACATAGGTCTTGCGCAGCGTTTCTTGTATGTCCCAGACGCCTGTGGTGTTGGCCGGCAACATCAGTGCGTCGCCGGCTTTGATTTCGATCGGCTCGCCCACGTCGGGAATGAAGGTGCAGCGCCCGGCGATGAAGTGGCAGAACTCCTGCTGCACGATCTGCCGGCGCCAGCGGCCGGGGGTGCATTCCCAGATGCCGGTTTCCACACCATCGTCGTGCTCCACGCAGGTCACCGAAGTGATGGCGGCAGGTTCGCTGAGCGGCACGGCGACCGGGTTGTGTTCGTCGAGGGAGGCGCTGGCGGTATCACGGAAGTGGGTGATGTTCATGACTTCAAACCTTGAATAATGTGGGAGAGAACGTTCACTTCATGAATCCTTCCATCAGGCTGGCGATGCGCTGCGCCATGTAGCGCTGCCAGGGCCGGCTGGAAGGGTCGGCGAGCAATTTGTCTTCGCGCACGAAGCTGCGGATGATCGCGTTGTAACCCAGCCAGCGGCAGGGCTCGGGCTCCCAGCGCGGCAGGTCCTGCACACGGCTGTCGTGGCGCACCCAGGGCTGGCGGGTGAGTGGGGTGCTGTGGCCGAGAATCAGGTCGGCCAGGGTGCGCCCCCCGAGGTTGCTGGCACCGACGCCTTCGCCGCCGTAACCGCCGGAGAGGGCGATGCCATTGCCGCGGTCGCAAAGCATGTGCGGATGAAAGCGCCGCGCCATGCCCAGGTTGCCGCCCCAGGCGTGGGTGATGCGCACGTTGCGCAGCTGCGGGAACAGCTCGCTGAACAGGTAGCGACGCAGGCCGCGCTCTTCGTCGTTGAGGTTGAAGTCGCTGCGCAGCTTGCTGCCGAAGCGATAACCGCCGCGGGCGCCAAAGATCAGCCGGTCGTCGCGGCTGCGCTGGCCGTAGGTGACCTGGCGGCTGGCTTCGCAGAATGCCTGGCCGCGCTCCAGGCCGATTTCCGCCCAGGTCGAGGCCGGCAGCGGTTCGCTGGCGACGATCAGGCTCTGCACCGGAATCTGATGGCGACCCAGCGGCGGCAGGTTCGGCGAGTAACCCTCGACGGCCGGTACCACCCAGTCGGCGCGCACCTCACCGGCTTCGCAGCGTACGCTGCCGGCCTGCCAGCTAAGGGCCGGGGTGCCTTCATAGATGCTCACGCCCATGGCCTCGACGCAGCGGGCCAGGCCGCGCACCAGGCGGGCCGGCTGGATGGTCGCGCAGTGCGGGCTGTGAATCGCCCCGTAGGCACCGGGGATGCGCAGCTGCTGGGCCAGTTCTTCGGCGGGTAGCCAGCGGTAGTCATCCTCGCCCAGGCCTTCCTCACGGTAGCCGCGCAGGTACTCGCGCAGGCGCAGTTCCTGTTCCGGGTAGCGGGCCGCGCAGTACAGTACACCGGCCTTGCGGTAGTCGCAGTCGATGTCTTCGCGCGCCAGTACCTGGCCGACCTCATCGGGAATGCCGTGCAGCAGGTCATAGGATTCTCGCCGCGCCTCGGGGGTGAGGCCGGCGAGCAGGCGATCCTCGCCGAGCAGGTTGCCCATCAGCCAGCCGCCGTTGCGCCCGGAGGCGCCGAAGCCGGCGATCTTCGCTTCGAGGATGACGATGCGCAGCTCGGGTGCCTGGCGCTTGAGGTAGTAGGCCGTCCACAGCCCGGTGTAGCCCGCGCCGATGATCGCCACGTCGGCCTGCAGGTCGCCGGCCAGCGGCGGGCGTGGCGTCAGCGGCTCATCGAGTTGATCCATCCACAGGCTGATGTTGCGCCAGTCGTTCATGCACCGCTTCCACACAAGATGTATGGAACAAGACTAGAGGCCGACTCAGCTGTTGTCTTGCGTGCGTGCCCGCGCGTAAAGGTCTTTCAGGTAGGCCTTGGGCGTCATTCCGGTATGCCGGCGGAAGGTGCTGTAGAAGGCGGTCAGGGAGTTGAAGCCGGCTTCGAAGGCCAGTTCGTCCATGCGCCGCAGATCGTTGCCGGCCTGCAGGCGCTCGAGCAGATGCTGCAGGCGCGCCTGGTTGACGTAGCGGTAGAAGCTCTGGCCGAGCACCTGATTGAGCAAGTAGGAAATCTGGTTACGGCTGTAGCCGGTGGCGCTGGCCACCTGCTGCAAGCTCAAGGCCGGGTCGAGAAAGGGCTGGCGCCGCTGGAAGTAATCCTGCAGGTCCTGGGCCATGAAGCCCAGCTGGCGGGTCGACAGGCCCAGTTTGCTGATCGCCGCGCTGCTCTGCATCGGCGCTTGCGCATCGGGGCCTTCGTGCACCAGCGAGGCGTATTCGTTGACCCGCCAGATCAGCCCGTCGCGCACGGTGATGGCCTCGGCGGTACGAAACGACACCAGCCCCTCGCCGCCATGCAGCGTGGTGCGGTACTGGATGAACGCGGTGTGGCCGTCGATGCGGATGCGGTCGGTGTGCTCCAGCGCTTCGTCCGGGTGGCGCGGCATGGTGCTGAGCACGTAGTCGCGCAGCTCGGCCAGGCCCATGGCGCGGTTGAGAAAGAAATCGTGGTACTCGACCTCGGGGTGATAGAGCGCCATCACGGCGTCGAGGTCGCGGTACTTCCAGCTGTAGTGATAGCGCAGCACGGTTTCGCGGGTGCGCTCGGTCTGCGCGGGGTCGTCGGGAAGCTCAGGCATGCCGGTTGGGTCCAGAAGGCTGTCGCCAGCTTGCCCGACTGCACCGGCCACCTCAAGCCGAGCAGGCGGACACATGAGACGAATTCGTCGTACATGAGGAAAACTTGTTTTTAACGTTAAAAGGTTGAGTTTGTTTCACTTGGCTGGGGCCTCGACAATGCACGCCATCGTTTATGTATTGGAGATATCGCCATGGCCTTGGCACACAGCCTCGGATTCCCCCGAATCGGACGTGACCGCGAACTGAAGAAAGCCCAGGAGGCGTTCTGGAAAGGTGAGTTGGACGAAGCCGGCCTGCGCGCCGTGGGCCGTGAGTTGCGTGCCCGGCACTGGCAGGTGCAGAAGGATGCCGGCATCGACCTGCTGCCGGTGGGCGATTTCGCCTGGTATGACGGGGTGCTGGCCCATTCGCTGACCTTCGGGGTGATTCCCGAGCGCTTTCGCCCGGCCAGCGGCAAGCCAACCCTGGAGACCTTGTTCGCCATGGCCCGTGGCGTCAGCGGTGACGCCTGCTGTGGTGACGCTCACGCCCAGGAGATGACCAAATGGTTCGATACCAACTACCACTATCTTGTGCCCGAGTTCAGCGCCGACCAGCAGTTCGCCCTGAGCTGGGAGCAGTTGTTCGAGGAGGTGGCCGAAGCCCAGGCCCTCGGCCATAACGTCAAGCCGGTGGTGATCGGCCCGCTGACCTACCTGTGGCTGGGCAAGCTCAAGGGCGACGCCCAGGGCTTCGACAAGCTCGAGCTGCTCGAACGCCTGCTGCCGCTCTACGGGCAGATCTTCCAGCGCCTGGCCGAGCAGGGCGTCGGGTGGGTGCAGATCGACGAGCCGATTCTGGTGCTCGACTTGCCCCAGGCGTGGAAGAACGCCTTCGAGCGTGCCTACAACAGCCTGCAGCGCGAGCCGCTGAAGAAGCTGGTCGCCACCTACTTCGGTGGCCTGGAGGAGAACCTCGGCCTGGCCGCCAACCTGCCGGTGGACGGCCTGCACATCGACCTGGTGCGCGCGCCGCAGCAATACCCGACCATTCTCGATCGCCTGCCGGCCTACAAGGTGCTGTCCCTCGGCATGGTCAACGGCCGCAACGTATGGCGCTGCGATCTGGAAAAGGCCCTGGCGGTGATCGGTCATGCCCACAGCCGCCTTGGCAAGCGCCTGTGGGTGGCGCCGTCCTGCTCGCTGCTCCACAGCCCGGTCGACCTGGCGCGTGAGGAGGGGCTGGATGCCGAGCTTAAAGGCTGGCTGGCCTTCGCTACCCAGAAGTGCGCCGAGGTGGCGCTGCTGGCGCGGGCCGTCAACCAGCCCGATGCCCCCGAGGTGCGCGCCGCGCTGGCCGAGAGCCGCGCCGTGCAGGCCAGCCGGGCGGCGTCGTCACGTATCCACAAGCCACAGGTGCAGGCTCGCCTCGCCGCGGTGACGGCGGGCGACAGCCAGCGCTGTTCGCCGTTCGCCCAGCGCATCGCCAGGCAGCGCGCTGGCCTGGCCCTGCCGCCGTTGCCGACCACCACCATCGGCTCCTTCCCGCAGACCTCGGCGATCCGCCTGGCCCGCCAGGCGTTCAAGCAGGGCAAACTGTCATTGGGCGACTACACCGACGCCATGCACAGCGAAATTCGTCACGCGGTAGAGATTCAGGAGCGCCTTGGCCTGGACGTGCTGGTGCACGGCGAGGCCGAGCGCAACGACATGGTCGAGTACTTCGCCGAGCAGCTCGATGGCTACCTGTTCACCCGTTTCGGCTGGGTGCAGAGCTACGGGTCGCGCTGCGTCAAACCGGCGATCATCTACGGCGACCTGAGCCGCCCCAAGGCCATGACCGTGGAGTGGATCCGTTATGCCCAGAGCCTCACCGGCAAGCTGATGAAGGGCATGCTCACCGGCCCGGTGACCATGCTGATGTGGTCCTTCCCCCGCGAGGACGTCAGCCGCGAAGTGCAGGCCCGGCAACTGGCCCTGGCACTGCGTGACGAAGTGCTGGACCTGGAAGCGGCCGGCATCAAGATCATCCAGATCGACGAGGCGGCGTTCCGCGAGGGCCTGCCGCTGCGCCAGGCCGAGTGGCAGCACTATCTGGACTGGGCCACCGAGTCGTTCCGCCTGTGTGCCAGCGGGGTGCGCGACGAAACCCAGATCCACACCCACATGTGCTACAGCGAATTCAACGATGTGATCGAGTCCATCGCCGCCATGGATGCCGACGTGATCACCATCGAGACCTCGCGTTCGGACATGGAGCTGCTGGAGGCTTTCGAGGCCTTCGAGTACCCCAACGAAATCGGCCCGGGCGTCTACGATATCCACTCGCCGCGGGTGCCGGACACCGCCGAGATGGTCAAGCTGATGCGCAAGGCCGCAAGGCGTATTCCCGCCGAGCGGCTATGGGTCAACCCGGACTGCGGCCTGAAGACCCGTGGCTGGCCGGAGACCGAAGCGGCGTTGGTGAATATGGTCGCGGCGGCGCGACAGCTACGCCGAGAGCTGGCCTGAGTCTTGAGGTCACCGCCTGTTAAACCTGCGGTCTGCTCTCATGTGGGAACGGGCGGGGGTGCCTAAGCCATGCCCGTGAAATCGCGCGCATGGCGCGTTCCCACAGGTGCTGGCACCGTCTGCCGATGGCTTACATACGTTTGAAGTCTGCCGGCTTCGTTCAGCCCGCCAGGTACTGTTCGGTCGAGGTGACGGTCGCATAGGCGAAGGCCAGCGCGGCCATATAGGCTGCCTGCACCTGCGCGGCCGGCACCTGTTTGCCCTCGAACTCCTGGTCGCGGGTCGCGCAGGCATCGTGGATCACCGTGGTGGCGTAGCCGAAGTCGGCGCTGGCGCGGGCGGCGGCGTCGATGCACATATGGCTCATGGCGCCGACCAGGGTGATCTGCTCGATGCCTGCCTCGTCCAACCGTGCTTTCAGATCGGTACCGAGAAACGCATTGACCTTGTGCTTGAGCACCACGGCCTCGCCGGCCAGCGGCTGCACCTCGGCGTGGATCTGCGCGCCCGTTGAGCCGGGGGCGAAGAAGGGTGCGTCCATGCTTTCGAACTCGTGGCGCACATGCACCACGGTGTCGCCGGCAGCGCGGGCGGCGGCCAGTACACGGGCAGCGTTGGCGGTGGCGGTGTCCATGCCGTGCAGCGACCACTTGCCGTCGGCGAAGTAGTCGTTCTGGATGTCGATCAGGATCAGGGCGCGCTTGCTCATGTTGGTCTCCGTGGGATATATGCCCTACACCTTAGCCCCCGCGCGCCGCTGCGGGCATGGGCAGGGCCGACAATCTGCGGGGAAAAACTGACAATGAAGCGCTACCTGGAGATCGGCCTGTTGCTGTACCCCGGCGTTCAGCTGGCGGCGGTACATGGCCTGGGCGACCTGTTCACCGTGGCCAACCGCATGGCTGCCGGCCAGGGGCGTGACGGTTTGCCCACGCTGCGGGTCAGCCATTGGCAGGTGGTTGAAAGCGGGGCGCTGGAGCGCGTGTACGACAGCGCGCCGGGCGAGCAGAGCAGCCTGCGGGTGATCATCGTCGCGCCGTGTCTGCAGCCCGTTCCCGGGCGCTTGCTGGGCGAGCCCTATTGCGGCTGGTTGCGCGAGCAACACGCGGCGGGCGTCATATTGACCTCGGTGTGCGCCGGCGCCTTCCCTCTGGCCGAGGCCGGGCTGCTCGATGGCCGCTCGGTGACCACCCATTGGGCGCTGGGCAGCGAGCTGGCCCAGCAATACCCGCAGGTGCGGGTGTTGCCGGAGCGCATGCTGGTGGAGGATGGTGACCTGATCACTGCCGGCGGCCTGATGGCCTGGACGGATCTGGGCCTGGCTCTGGTCAACCGTTCGCTCGGCGCCACCATCGCGGCGGAAACCGCGCGCTTTCTGGTGGTCGACCTGAACCGCACCTCGCAGCTGCACTTCAGCCATTTCGTCCCGGTGTTCGACCATGGCGACGCGCCGATCCTGGCCGTGCAGCACTGGCTACAGGGGCAGGCCACGGTGGAGGCGAGCCTGGCGGAGATGGCCGAGCGGGCGTGCCTGGGCGAGCGTACCTTGCTGCGCCGTTTCCGGGCGGCCACGGGGATGAATCCCACCCAGTACTGCCAGCAATTGCGGGTCGCCAGGGCGCGGGATCTACTCGAATTCACCCGCCAGAGCATCGATCAGGTGGCGTGGCAGGTGGGTTACCGCGACAGTGGCGCCTTCCGCGGCGTGTTCACCCGGTTGGTCGGCCTGTCGCCGGGAGATTATCGCAAGCGCTTCGCTGCTTCGGCGCACTAGCGACGCAAGGGCCTGGCCTCACACCGAATCTTCGGCAGCTTTTCCCGCCGGGTTGTCACGGGTCGGCATGGCGAGGATTTCCGGCAGCACCTCGCGGGCGAACACGGCGTGCAGGCGCCACAACTCGGCAACCGGGTCGCGGTGATGGTCGACGCGGATATCCCACAGCGGGTATTCCTCGCGATCGACGATATAGATGACCGCTGAGGATTCACCCTCACGGTCGCCGCCGCGATCATCGCCGGCTTCCAGCGCATCGATCAGGCGCTCGACCAGTGGGCGCTCGTCACCGCGGCGGAAGGCGTCGGCGACCGCATCCAGCACCTGCGGGCCGGCCAGGCGATTGCCCTGCACGGAGAACTGCTCGCCGGACAGCGAGCCGGCCCAGGCAATGCACTCGCTCCCCGTCCAGCACACGCTGTCGCCGTTACGGTCGATCAGCGCCAGCTGGCGCAGCTGCATGCAGGGGTCGCTGTCCATCAGCTGCTTCAGGGCGGCTGGCGACGAATGACCATCACGTAACAGCGCCAGGCCGTCGAGGCCCAGATACGGGTTGACCTGGGCCTGGGTCGCCACGGCCCCTGCGCCAGCAGCGGCGTGGCTGAGCAGTTTGCCCACGGCGGGCATGGCGGTGGCGGCGGCAACGCCGAACTGGCCGGTGCGCGGGCAGCGGGCGACGATGGAAAAAGTCATGGGCAACTCCTGTTGGCGCGTGTGGCTTAGGCCGCATGCTGCGCTTGATCGTTCCGCCTGTCGTACTGCTATCAGTATTTGTTGATAAGCATTATCATTCTCTGCCCTGCCGCCTCGCTTCTGTCCGTATCGCCACGAGCAGCCCGTTTACATGGTCGATCTCCCGTCCTTGCCCGAATCTCGCCAGCCCGATCCGTCCGTAACGGAGCCGCTGCAACGTGATGCGTTCGTGCGCACCTTTCTCGCCCGTCGCGAGCAGATGGAGGCGGTGCTGCGCCGGCGTGTCGGCTGCCGCGCGACGGCGGCGGACCTGGTGCAGGAACTGTTTCTGCGCTTCTGGCGACGCCCCAGCGCGCCTCTCGAAGACCTGGGCAGTTACCTGATTCGCAGCGCCCACAACCTGGCCATCGACCACCTGCGCAGCGAGGGCGCACGCACCCGTAACGAGGCAGGTCTGCTGCCGGAGCAGCGTGGCGATTCGAGCGTTTCGCTGGATGCAGCGCTGGAGGCGGGCAGCGATCTGCGGCGTGTCGAGGCCGCCTTGCGGGCGTTGCCGGAGCGCACCCGGCACATCTTTCTGCTCAACCGCATTCACGGCCAGACCTACGGGCAGATCGCCCGCAGCATGGCGCTTTCCCAGAGCAGCGTGGAAAAACATATGATGCGCGCCCTGCAAGTCTGCAAGGCCAGCGTCGCTGAAGCGCCGGCCGCCCCTTCACACGCAGGTGACGCGCCATGAGCCAGCCCACCGTTGAGCACCAGGAGTCGCTGTCGCGTATCGAACAGGACGCCTGGCTGTGGCTCGGCCGCCTGCAAGGGCAGCCGGGCGATGGTGTGCAGATGGCCTTCGAACGCTGGCTGGCTGCCGCCCCCGAGCATGTCGACACCTTCGTGCGCATGCAGGCGCTCTGGCACCTGAGCCGGCCGGCCGCCCAGCAACTGGCCGATGAAGAAGCTGCAGCCCTGCAGCAGTACCTGCGCAGCCCCGTGAGCAAACGCCCTTACTGGGCCTCGGCACTGGCAATGGCCGCCTGCCTGCTGGTCGTGGTGTGGGGCGCGGGTTGGCAGCCGCTGCGCTGGGTGGATGACCTGGGCGCAGATTGGGTGTCGGCACCCGGCGAGGTGCGCACGGTGGCGCTAAGCGATGGATCGCGCGTGGTGCTGGACGCCGATAGCGCCATCGCCGTGCAGTACAGCGCGGGCGAGCGGCATGTCGAGCTGCGCCGTGGTGCGGCGTACTTCAGCGTGGTGCCGGGCGAGATTCCCTTTACCGTCGCTGCCGCCGGTGGCGAAGCACGGGTGCTCGGTACGCGTTTCGAAGTGCGGCGCCTGGGCGAGGGCGGCCGGGTGTCGGTGCAGCAGGGGCGGGTAGCGGTACGCGGCGGGCCGCTGGAGGCGCCGCGGGTGCTGACTGCCGATCAGCAGGTGAGTTATGCCGCTGGCGTCAGCGGCAATCTCCAGCAGGGCGTCGACGTCGGTGCGCTGACTGCTTGGCGCGATGGCCGGCTGAGTTTCTACCGTGCGACCCTGGGCGAGGTGCTCGACGAATTGCGCCGCTATTACCCGGGACGCATCGTGCTGCTCAACGATGAGCTGCGCGACAAACGGGTCAGCGGCAGCTTCGCCAGCCAGGACCCCCAGGCGATTCTCGATGCCCTGCAGGGAGTGGTCGGCTTCGAGCAGCACGAGCTGCTGGGCCGGTTGATCATCCTGCGCTGAAAAATATTTTCGGGCCGGGGTGAGGTATGGCCCCGCGGCATCCGTGTAGTGCTGTGAATGCGACTTTTTCGCACTGAGAGTCAGCGCCCCGGATGAAGAGAACCATGAACCACCGCACCAAGCGCCAAGCCGCCCTGAAACACGTTGGCCTGGCCACGTGGCTGATAGGCACCTCACTGCTGCCCCTGGCACACACCGTGCTGGCCCAGGCTGCTGATGAGCAGGCCGCTACCTATGAGTTCGCCGTTGCCGCCCAGCCGCTGCCCCAGGCACTCGACGCCTTCAGCCGCGCCACTGGCCTTAACGTGGTTTACACCGACGAAGCGCCTTACGCCGTACAGGCCCCTGCCGTGCAGGGGCGCATGAGCGCCGAGCAGGCGCTGACCCGCTTGCTGGCCGGCTCAGGGTTCACCTTCGGGCGCACGGGCGCCAACACCATTACCTTGCAGGCACTGCCCGCTGACGGTGCGGTGAATCTGGGCGCGGTGAATATCCAGTCGCAGCGTACGCCGAGCACCAGCTACCAGCCGCCGGAAACCACCTCGCTGACGCGCAGTGACACGCCACTGCTGGAAATCCCCCAGGCGGTAGCCGTGGTGCCGGCGCAGGCGCTGCAGGATCAGCAGCCGCAGAACCTCGATGAGGCGCTGGTCAACGTCAGCGGCATCACCCAGTCCAATACCCTGGGCAGCACCCTGGATGCGGTGATGAAGCGCGGCTTCGGTGACAACCGCGACGGCTCGATCCTGCGCGACGGCATGCGCACCATCCAGGGCCGCAACTTCACCGCCACCGCCGAGCGCATCGAAGTGCTCAAGGGGCCGTCGTCGATGCTCTACGGCATTCTCGATCCGGGCGGCGTGATCAATGTGGTGAGCAAGAAGCCGCAGCTAGAGAGCTACCGCGCCATCACCGGCCGCGCCTCGACCTACGGCCACGGCAAGAACGGCAGCGGCGGCACCCTGGATATCACCGGCCCGCTGGGCGAAACCGGCCTGGCTTACCGCGTGGTTGCTGATTATGACGATGCCGACTACTGGCGCGACTTCGGCCACAACCGCGACAAGACCTTCGCGCCCTCGCTGGCCTGGTATGGCGAGGACACCACGGTGACGCTCAGCCACGAGTACCGCGAGTACTCGGTACCGTTCGATCGCGGCACCCTCTTTCGCAACGGCAAGCCGCTGGACATTCCCGCCGAGCGCCGCATGGACGAGGCCTACAACATCACCGATGGCCGCTCGAACCTGACCATCTTCGACCTCTCGCACCAGCTCAACGAAGACTGGAAGGCGCACTTCGCCTACAGCTACAACCGTGACCGCTACGACGATTACCAGGCACGCATCTTCCGCGAGCCCCGGGTTGCATCCAGCAACGCGTATGAGCGCCGACTGGACGGCACCCGCGGCGCGGTCAGCACCTCACACTTCGCCACCTTCGATCTCGGCGGCACCGTGGAACTTGGCGGCATGCAGCACGACCTGCTGATGGGCGTGGACCACGAATACCGCAAGTTCTACCGCGAGGACCTGCTGCGCCAGAACACTGCCATTCGTTTCGACCCGTTCAATCCGGTCTACGGTAACGTGTCGGTGCCTACCACCGTCGCGGCATCAGACAGCGACCAGACCGATCGCGTGGTCACCCAATCCGCGTTCTTCCAGGATTCGGTGCACCTGAACGAGCAGTGGATCTTCGTGGCGGGTGCCCGCTATCAGCTGTATGACCAGATGTCCGGGCGCGGCCGGCCGTTCAGCAAGAACACCGATATCGATGGTCAGGTCTGGGTGCCTCGGGTGGGCCTGGTCTACAAGCTCAACGACGAGTTGTCGCTGTATGGCGGCTACACCGAGTCGTTCAAACCCAACTCGACCATCGCGCCGTTGACCAATGGCGCCTCCATCAATGGCGTGCAGCCGGAGGAGGGCAAGAGCTGGGAAATCGGCGCCAAGCTGGATAGGCCTGGGCGTATCACCGGCACCCTGGCACTGTTCGATATCGTCAAGGAAAACGTACTGGTGACCCAGACCGACAATGCTACAGGGCTCACACTGGCGACTGGCGCCGGTGAAGTGCGCTCCCGCGGGGTGGAGCTGGACGTGACCGGGCAATTGACCGACGACCTCAGCCTGATCGGCACCTATGCCTTTACCGATGCCGAGGTCACCAAGGACCCGGAGCTCAAGGGCAATGGTTTGCAGAACGTCGCCCGGCATACTGCGTCGCTGTACGGCGTGTATGACTTCGGCCAGCTGTTCGGTGCGGACCGCGTGCGCGCCGGTGTGGGTGCTCGCTACGTGGGGAATCGGGAAGGCGATGCGGCCAACACCTTTACGCTACCGTCCTACACCGTGGCCGACGCTTTCACCAGCTACGACACCCGGCTGGGCGACAACCAGCTCAAGCTGCAGCTCAACGTGAAGAACCTGTTCGACAAGACCTACTACAGCTCGGCGGTGAACAACCTCGCCGTTTCTGTCGGCGAGCCGCGTCAGGTGCAGCTCTCCAGCACCCTGGAGTTCTGACTGGGTAGCCAACCTGGGTATAGCTGCGCTCAACCACAGGCTACGACGGTCGCCGGTAGCCCGGCGTTGAGCGAAGCGATACCCGGGGGATGGTTACGGCCAACCACCAGAACGCAAAAGCCCGGCACTAGGCCGGGCTTCCGTTTAGCGCAGGGCGATGCTTACTGCACTTCCACCGCCAGGCTTTCGGCGATCTTCTTGTTCCAGATCGCAGGGCCGGTGATGTGCACCGACTCGCCGTTGCTGTCGACCGCCACGGTAACCGGCATGTCCTTGACCTCGAACTCGTAGATCGCTTCCATGCCCAGTTCGGCGAACGCCAGCACCTTGGACTTCTTGATCGCCTGGGCGACCAGGTAGGCGGCGCCGCCGACGGCCATCAGGTAGACGGCCTTGTTGTCCTTGATCGCTTCGATGGCGGTCGGGCCGCGCTCGGATTTGCCGATCATGCCCAACAGGCCGGTCTGCTCGAGGATCTGCCGGGTGAACTTGTCCATCCGCGTGGCGGTGGTCGGGCCGGCCGGGCCTACCACTTCGTCGCCGATCGGGTCGACCGGGCCGACGTAATAGATGAAGCGGCCTTTCAGGTCGACCGGCAGTTGTTCACCACGGTTGAGCATTTCGACCATGCGCTTGTGCGCCGCGTCGCGGCCGGTGAGCATCTTGCCGTTGAGCAGGATGGTTTCGCCCGGCTTCCAGCTCTGCACGTCTTCCGGGGTGAGGGTGTCGAGGTCGACGCGGCGCGCCGACGGGCCAGCTTCCCAGACGATTTCCGGGTAGGCGTCCAGGGGCGGCGCTTCCAGCTCGGCCGGGCCGCTGCCGTCGAGCACGAAGTGGGCGTGGCGGGTGGCGGCGCAGTTGGGGATCATGCACACCGGCAAGGACGCCGCGTGAGTCGGGTAATCCATGATCTTGACGTCGAGCACGGTGGTCAGGCCACCCAGGCCCTGGGCGCCGATGCCCAGCTGGTTGACCTTCTCGAACAGCTCCAGACGCATTTCTTCGATCTTGTTCTGCGGGCCGCGAGCCTGCAGCTCATGGATGTCGATGTGCTCCATGAGCACTTCCTTGGCCATTACCGCGGCCTTTTCGGCGGTACCGCCGATGCCGATGCCGAGCATGCCCGGTGGGCACCAGCCGGCACCCATGGTCGGCACGGTCTTGAGTACCCAGTCGACGATCGAGTCGGACGGGTTGAGCATGGCCATCTTCGACTTGTTCTCGGAGCCGCCGCCCTTGGCTGCAACGTCCACTTCCACCTTGTCGCCAGGGACGATGGAGTAGTGGATGACGGCCGGGGTGTTGTCCTTGGTGTTCTTGCGGGCACCGGCCGGGTCGGCCAGGATCGAGGCGCGCAGCACGTTCTCCGGCAGGTTGTAGGCGCGGCGAACACCTTCGTTGATCATGTCGTCGACGCCCATGGTGGCGCCGTCCCAGCGCACGTCCATGCCGACCTTGACGAACACGGTGACGATGCCGGTGTCCTGGCAGATCGGGCGGTGGCCGGTGGCGCACATGCGCGAGTTGATGAGGATCTGCGCCATGGAGTCGCGGGCGGCCGGCGACTCTTCACGCAGATAGGCCTCGTGCATCGCCTGGATGAAGTCGACGGGGTGGTAATAGGAGATGAACTGCAGGGCGTCGGCGACGCTCTGGATCAGGTCGTCTTGCTTGATCACGGTCATGTGGGGGCGCTCCCTTGTAGGGCAGGAACTGCAAATGCCGGAACGTTGCCGGCTCGTTCTAAAAGGCGCGGCAGTATACCGCGGGGGCGGCGCCCGGGACACCCGTTGGACGGCCGCGATAACTCCATCCGGTCACTAGGCTTTTTCATGGCGCACGGTTAGAGTGGAGGCCAGTTGCCAGTATGGGAGGGAGCCCATGACCTCCAGCAACCACACATTCAATAAAAAGACCCTGCAGCGCCTGCTGATCAAGCGCTTCGGGATGGCCGTGGCCACTTACCTGACGACGTCCACCATCGTGCTGGTCGCCTATTGGTGTGATCTGTTCAGCGCGCCGGGAGGTGCGGTCATGCTGCTGCTGGCTGCCACCGTCTTCAGCCAGCTGGCGTTCCTCGGCGTGTTCGCCAGCGGCCGCAATCTGGCCTTCGATGACCCGAGCCTGACCAAGGCGCAGGTGTTGGTGGCCCTGGCGCTGACCACGGCGTTGGTCGCCATGCTCGATCAGGCGCGCGGCAGCCTGCTGGTGTTGTATCCCATGTCCATGTTGTTCGGCCTGTTCCAGTTGCGCACCTGGGTGTTCTTTCGCTGTGCGTGCCTGGCCTTCGTCGGCTTCCTGACCGTCAACCTCTACGAAATCCAGGCTGGCATCACCCGTGATCTGGGTCTGGCGTTATTGCAGATCTGCGTGCTGGGCCTGGTGCTGTCCTGGCTGAACCTGTTCGCCTGGTATATGCAGCAGATGCGCCAGCGCATGCGCAAGCGGCGCTTCGCCCTGCAGGCGCATCAGGAAACCCTGCGCGGCATGATGCGCCAGCTCGAAGACATGGTGGCCACCGACGAGCTCACCGGGCTGTGCAACCGCCGCCACTTCCTGCGCATGGCCGCCCAGGCGCTGGAGAGCCTGACGCCCACGCGCCAGCACGGCCTGGCGCTGATTGACCTGGACTACTTCAAGAGCATCAACGACCGTTATGGCCACGCCGCCGGCGACCGCGTGCTGCAGGCGTTCGCGAGCGTGGCCAGTGGCTGCCTGCGTGACGGCGACATGATCGCGCGGTATGGCGGCGAGGAGTTCGTGCTGCTGATACCCGATACCGAAGCCGAGGCGTTCCAGGCGTGCTGCGAGCGCCTGCGCGTGGCATTCAGTGAGTGCAAACCGGTTAATGTTAAGGTGTCCAATCTCAGTCTTTCCGTGGGGATGACCCTGGTGACCCTGCACGACAATCTCGATGAGGCCCTGCACCGGGCCGACCAGGCGCTCTATCACGCCAAGCGCAGCGGCCGCAATTGCTGCGCCGCGACCTGGGATCTGGTCGATGCCTGAACTGTGCGTGGGTGAGCGGCACTGGGAAGTTGCCGCCGCCAGCAACCTGCTCGATGCACTGCTCGGCGCCGGCATCGCGGTGCCACATAGCTGCCGCGCCGGCAGTTGCCAGGCCTGCCTGGTGCGCTGTGTAGCGGGGGAGCCTGAGGATGCCAAGCCCGATGCGCTGGACGCCGCGCGCCGCCAACAGGGCTGGCGCCTGGCTTGCCAGTGCCGCGTGAACGGGCCGTTGCAACTGGAAGTGTTCGACCCAAACAAGGATGCGTGCCCCGCGCAGGTGCAAGCCTGCGACTGGTTGAGCGAGCGCGTGCTGCGCCTGAGGCTGCTGCCGCAACAGCCGCTGCGCTACCGGGCCGGCCAGCATCTGCTGTTATGGACCGCGGACGGTGTCGCGCGGCCGTACTCGCTCGCCTGCCTGCCGGGCGAAGATACCTGCCTGGAGTTTCACATCGATTGCGGTCGGCCCGGTGCGTTCTGCGATGCCGCCCGCCAGCTCCAGGTCGGCGACAGCCTGCGCCTGGGCGCGTTGAGCGGCGCAGCACTGCACTATGAGCCGGACTGGCAGGAAAAGCCCCTGTGGCTGCTGGGTGCCGGAACCGGCCTGGCGCCCTTGTGGGCGGTGCTGCGCGAGGCGCTGCGCCAGGGCCATCAAGGGCCGATCCGCGTCGTGCATGTGGCCAGCGCAGGTGCCGAGCATTACCTGGCGGGCGCATTGCTGGCGCTTGCCGAGCGGCATGCTCACGTACAGGTGGAGCTGATCGAAGGTCCGCAATTGCCCGCGTTCCTGTCGACCCTGCGCCTCGCCTCACGACAAACCGTGGCCTTGCTCTGCGGCGGCCCCGAGATAGTGGAGGTTGTATCGCGACGTCTGTACCTGGCCGGCCTGCCGCGCAGCCAGCTGCTCAGCGACCTGTTTCTGCCACACGCCTGATTATCCGCCACCCATGAAAAGGCCCGCATGAATGCGGGCCTTGGTGTCGCGGCGCCAGTCGTCAGACCAGCGCGTCACCGACATGCAGGATCTTCATGCCGTTGGTGCCGCCGATGGTGTGGTAGCTGTCGCCCTTGGTGAGGATGACCCAGTCGCCTTGCTCGACGAGGCCGCGCTTGAGCAACTCGTCTACCGCTGCCTGGCTGACTTCGCCCGGGGGCAGGGCTGCCGGGTCGAAGGGGATGGTGTACACGCCGCGGAACATCGCCGAGCGCGCCTGGGTATCGCGGTGCGGGGAGAACGAGTAGATCGGCACCGAGGAGCGGATGCGCGACATGATCAGCGGCGTGTAGCCGCTCTCGGTCAGGGCGATGATCGCCTTCACACCCGGGAAGTGGTTGGCCGTGTACATGGCCGCCAGGGCGATGCTCTCGTCACAACGCTCGAAGGTCTTGCCGATGCGGTGGCTGGAGCTCTTGCCGGTGGGGTGACGCTCGGCGCCCACGCAGATACGCGCCATGGCCTCCACGGCTTCCAGCGGGTAGGCGCCGGCAGCGCTCTCGGCCGACAGCATGACCGCGTCGGTGTAGTCGAGCACGGCGTTGGCTACGTCGGAAACCTCGGCACGGGTCGGCATCGGGTTCTGGATCATCGACTCCATCATCTGGGTCGCGACGATCACCGCCTTGTTGTGGCGGCGCGCGTGCAGAATGATCTTCTTCTGGATGCCCACCAGCTCGGCATCACCGATTTCCACACCGAGGTCACCACGGGCGACCATCACCACGTCGCTGGCCTTGATCAGGCCGTCGAGGGTTTCGTCATTGGCGACTGCTTCGGCGCGCTCGATCTTGGCGACCAGCCAGGCCTTGCCACCGGATTCGTCACGCAGCTGGCGGGCATATTCCATGTCCGCCGCATCACGCGGGAAGGAGACGGCCAGGTAATCCAGGTCCATTTCCGCCGCCAGCTTGATGTCGGCCTTGTCTTTCTCGGTAAGCGCCGGTGCGGTCAGGCCGCCACCACGACGGTTGATGCCCTTGTGGTCGGACAGCGGGCCGCCGATCAGCACGACGCATTCCAGGGTGTCGGGGGTGGTGCTTTCCACGCGCATGACCACGCGGCCATCGTCGAGCAGCAGCTCGTCGCCCACGCCGCAGTCCTTGACCAGATCCGGGTAATCGATACCCACGACGTTCTGGTTGCCGTCAGTCAGCGGATGGCTGGTGGAGAAGGTGAAACGATCACCGACCTGCAGCTCGATACGCTTGTTGGCGAACTTGGCGATACGGATCTTCGGCCCCTGCAGGTCGCCCAGCAGGGCCACGTGACGGCCGTGCTTGGCGGCGATGTCGCGTACCAGCTGGGCGCGCGCCTTATGGTCTTCCGGCGTGCCGTGGGAGAAGTTCAGACGGGCGACATCCAGCCCGGCCAGGATCAACTTTTCCAGCATCTGCGGCGAGTTGCTGGCTGGGCCGAGGGTGGCGACGATTTTGGTGCGGCGAACGGTCATGCGCGGACTCCTAGATTGAAGCAGACCGCGAGGCTACTACGCCGCCGCGCTGTAGTCATTGTTCCGCTGCACTACTTTTCGGCGGGCAACTTGACCACCAGCAGGTCGCAGTCCACCGATTCGAGCAGGCGTTCGGCGGTATGGCCGATGAGGATGGTGTCCAGCCGGCCGCGGGCAATGGCGCCCATTACCAACAGGTCGATTTCGTGCTTGCGCACGAAACGCGGCAGCATGTTTTCCGGGGCGCCCTCGAGCAGGTGAGCGGCGTCCGGCGCGATGTCATGCCGGCCAATCAGGTCATCGAAGGCCTTGTGATGCTGCTGAGCATCGTCGCTGAGGTACTGCTGGTAGGTAGCCAGAAGCTCGGTGTTGTTGAGCAGGGTGCGCGGCAGCGGCGCGTGGCAATGCACGATATCGGCGTGCATGCCGAGGGCCGTGGCAAGCGCCTGGCTGGTGTCTATCAGGTGATGATCGAGGGCTGCCGGCTTGTCGTCCTTGTGCAGGGGATCGACGGCGGTACACAGGTTGTGTCCGCGCCATTCGGCGTGGTGCACCAGCCACAGCGGGAACGGGCAATGGCGCATCAGTTGCCAGCAGCTGTCGGTCAGCAGCAGGCGACGCAGCAGGTTGTTATGGGCGGCGGACTTGAGCACCAGATCCGGCTGCAACTGTTCGGCGGCCTCCAGCACCGTCTCGTGCAGGCGCTTGCCCCAGCGAACCTCCTGCGCGAGGGCCAGCCCTTCATGCTTCAGGGGCGCCAGCAGCTCCTGCAACCAGGTGCCGCGCTGCTCCAGCAGCGCTTCCCGGGCCTTGGTCTGCAGGCTGTTCTCCAGGGTGCTGCCATCCAGCGCGGCGCTATACTCGACCAGCAGCACGTGCAGGCGTGCCCGGGAGCGGCGGGCCAACCAGGCGGCGCGCTCCAGCGCCGGGTGGCTGGGTTGGCTGGCATCGATCACGACCAGTAGCGTTTCGAGTTTCATGGGGCGACCTCGCGGGGTAAGTAGCTGGCATTGCAGCCCATCGATAGATGGGCTGCGTTGACCTGCATCAGGCTAAAAGATCGCTGCCGATTGTTCGCCATCCAACGCAATGCAGCATGTTGCGACTGTTCAGTTTTTCCGGGGCGCGCCGATACGCTGCTCATTGGAGGAGAAACCCATGCGTATTCTGTTATTGCTGTGCTGTGTTCTGGCCCTTGGCGGGTGCTCCCGCATGTCGCTCGACCACCATCTGAACAAGGCTTATCAGGCCTATGACCGAGGCGATTGCGAAGACGCCCTGCTGTACCTGTCCCAGGCCGAACGAGTGAGCCGTTCGCGCAGCTACATACAGCCGGAGATTTCCCTGCTGCGCGGGCAATGCCTGGAACGGCAGAGCCTGTACCCTGTCTCTTATACACATCTGACGCTGCCGACGATACTCCTTGTGTA
>ERZ1031516.31-NODE-31-length-22073-cov-7.431329_pt1 | contig 22073 bp, 19 predicted proteins | sample MGYA00518047_ERZ1031516 | MGnify/ENA primary metagenome ERZ1031516 (study PRJEB33718, sample SAMN03159945) | human skin metagenome | collected 2014-04-10 | study: EMG produced TPA metagenomics assembly of the PRJNA266117 data set (Human skin bacterial metagenome and... | reverse complement strand
GATCACCGCTGTTCTGGCATTCGGGGCGTTCCTGGTATTCCGCGTACCCGCCAGTCAAGTCAATCGCTAAGGAGTCACCACGATGAATTCCGCATTCACTGCCAAGGGCGCACCGTCGCTGGCCAAGCGCGCCCACAACATCCGTCGCCATGCCCTGCGCATGGGGCAGGTCCAGGGGCAGGGCTATATTGGCCAGGCGCTGGGCGCTGCCGACCTGCTGGCCGTCGCCTACTTCCATGCCCTGCGTTATCAACCTGCCAACCCGGAGTGGGAAGGGCGTGACCGCTTTTACCTGTCCATCGGTCATTACGCCATCGCCCTGTATGCGGCGCTGATCGAGGCCGGCATCGTCCCCGAGGACGAGCTGGAAACTTACGGCAGCGACGACAGCCGCCTGCCCATGTCGGGCATGGCCGCCTACACGCCGGGCATGGAAATCACCGGTGGCTCGCTGGGTCATGGGTTGGGCATCGCGGTGGGCGCCTGCCTCGGCCTCAAGCGCAAGGGCTCGGATCGCTTCGTCTACAACCTGCTGTCCGATGGCGAACTTAACGAAGGCTCGACCTGGGAGGCGGCGATGTCCGCCTCGCACTGGAAGCTCGACAACCTGATCGCGTTGATCGACGTGAACAACCAGCAGGCCGATGGCTACTCCAGCGAGGTGCTCGCCTTCGAGCCCATCGTCGATCGCTGGCAGGCGTTCGGCTGGTTTACCCAGCGCGTCGATGGCAACGACATTGGCGCACTGGTGAAGGCTTTCGATGCCGCCCGCCAGCACCCCGGCCCGCAACCGCGCGTGATCATTTGCGACACCCGCATGGGCAAGGGCGTGCCCTTCCTCGAAAACCGCGAGAAGACTCACTTCATCCGCGTGGATGAAGGCGAATGGGATCTCGCCCTGGACATGCTAGACGCTGGGAGCCAGCCATGAATACCGCCACCACCAAGAAGCGCCTGACCACCTCGGCGATGATCGCCTCCATCGCTGCCGAAGGGCAGGCCACGCGCGCGGCACCCTTCGGTCACGCGCTCGCTGCGCTGGCCGAGCAGCGCAAGGATATCGTCGGTTTATCGGCCGATCTGTCCAAGTACACCGACCTGCACATTTTCGCCAAGGCTCACCCGGACCGCTTCTACCAGATGGGCATGGCCGAGCAGTTGTTGATGAGCGCAGCGGCGGGCATGGCCCGCGAAGGGCTTACTCCGTTCGCCACCACCTATGCCGTGTTCGCCTCACGGCGTGCCTATGACTTCATCTGCATGGCGATTGCCGAAGAGAACCTCAACGTGAAGATCGTCTGCGGCCTGCCGGGGCTCACCACCGGCTACGGGCCCAGCCACCAGGCCACCGACGACCTGGCGATCTTCCGGGCGATGCCCAACCTGATGATCATCGACCCTTGCGATGCCCATGAGATCGAGCAGGCCGTACCGGCCATCGCCGCACACCAGGGGCCGGTGTATATGCGACTGCTACGGGGCAACGTGCCGCTGGTGCTCGACCAGTACGACTACCGCTTCGAGATCGGCAAGGCCAAGACGCTGCGCACCGGCCGCGAGGTGCTGATCATCGCCACCGGCCTGATGACCATGCGTGCGCTCGAAGCCGCGGAAAAACTACAGGCTGATGGTGTGGACGTCGCCGTGCTGCACGTGCCGACCATCAAACCCCTGGACGAGGCGACCATCCTGGCCGAAGCCCGCAAGCCTGGCCGCCTGGTCGTCACGGCCGAGAACCACTCGATCATCGGTGGCCTGGGCGAAGCGGTCGCCGGCGTACTCCTGCGCAACGGCGTAACGCCGACCTTCCGGCAGATCGCCTTGCCGGATGCCTTCCTGGATGCCGGTGCATTGCCGACCCTGCATGACCGCTATGGCATATCCACAGAGGCCGTGGCACGACAGATCAAGGGTTGGCTGTAAGACGCAGAGGCTTCTCTGGGCACAAGCACTAACTCGGCGAGCCGGTGTGCAGGGTTCGTCGGGTTTCGGCATGAATGGCGCGTGATGGCGGTCCTATCCATCTGCCTAGATCGAGCCTGGAGGTACCAACGTGAAGCACTACCCATTGAGCGAGGCCATGAGCGCGTTCGTAAGCAAGAGCGCCGAGTTCGTTGCCAGCGACACGAGCCTGTCGTCACGACGCCATGCCTTCTTGCGTGCATGTCGGCATTTCACTCCGCAAGCACCCGCGGGATGGTTCATCGAGGACCAGCTCGTCGATGATCTTAAGCTGCGCGTCTATAACCCATCCTCGCCGACGCCCGAGGGTGGCTGGCCGACCTTGCTTTATCTGCATGGCGGCGGTTGGGCGTTCGGCAGCCTGGACAGCCACGACTGGTTCGCTTTTGCGATGGCTCGTCGGGTGCCGGTCGCGATCGTGGCGGTGGATTATCGCCTGGCCCCGGAGCATCCGTTTCCCGCCGCATTTGACGACACCCTGACGGCTTGGCATGCGTTACGGGCCGGGCGTGTCGGATCGGCGCTAAGCCGCGAAAAGCTGATGGTCGGTGGCGACAGTGCCGGGGGCAATTTGTCGGCCGGACTGTGTATCGCCCTGCGTGACGCGAACGAGCCTCAGCCGCTGCTGCAAGCGCTCGTGTATCCCGTGCTGAGCGCTAGCGGGGATCAGCCCCCGATGCGCGAGCATGCCGATGCGCCCATGCTCAGCGCAGCCGAGGTCACTGACTCGATTGCGGCCTATCTACCGGCTGCCGGCATGAGCACAGATGCCAGGGCCATGCCCCTGGCATCTGCAGATCTCACCGGCCTGGCTCCTGCTTTCATTACCGTGGCGGAATATGACCCGCTGCGCGATCAGGGCTATGCCTATGCCGAGGCCCTGCTGAAAGCCGGCGTCAAAAACGAGCTTTACATTGCCAAGGGGCTGGTCCATGGAGGTCTTCTCGCGGGCGAGATAGAAGAGGTCTCGCCGGTTTACGACGCTATGGCTAGGGCGCTCAGCCAATACGCCGCTGTGGGCGCCGAGGCGACATCACGATAAATCCCCATGCTTGCCGATAGATGTATCGCGCGGAACGACGCTATCCGCTGACTGCGCCCTCGACCAGGGGCAGCTACCGCTGCCGAAAGCAACCAATCACCGCTAGCTGTCCGCGTTCGGGAAATATAACCGGAACGGGATCAGCGGTTGTTCACCGATTCCTCTAGTAACTGTCGGAGCGTCCGAAACTAGATCACACCCATTTCCCGATCCATCACGCTGGCAACCCTGGGTATCGCTGTGCGGATCTCGTGGCGCACGCCTCACTCGTAAAGCTTCCCGCAATACAGAAAAACCGCGAATTGCTGCCAGGGGTTGGATGGCGGCAATTCCTGGTTCAAGCCGAAGTCGCTGTCCTGCGCCCAGGCGATGGCACCCTCGAGAAACGCTTCTATCGTGGTGTTTTCCCACCTGTCGCTGTTGGCGGCTTTGTCTTCCGCCAGCGCTCGCGCAAATTCCAGGAAGGTTGTTGAGTCCTTGACGCCGCTCAATCGTTCATGAAGCTCCATGCTCTTGCCCCCCAGCATCAGCAGAAGGCGCAAATGGTAGTAGCTTGCCTTGCTACCGAACAGGGCCGAGCCAGAATGCGTGTTCCCAGGCGAGGGGCGGGGAGTGGCTTGCGTCGACGCGACCAGAAGGTGATGCGAAAGCTACGTATCGGCGCCCCGGATGCAGAGCACATGGCCACTTCCACGCCCTTTTTGCACCTGCGCCAGGCAGCGGTGTGAGCAGACGGTAGGTCGTAGGCGCCGTTTGCAGATGCCGATATCATAATGATGGCAAAAAAGGCGCAACCTTTTTCGCGCTGCGCCAGTCCTACCCGAACGCTGGCGCCTACCCCGCGAGTACGCCGTTGCCAGCCTGCTGAAAAGCATTCTTCCGCCATGGATTCGGCATTCCTCGCATTCTTCTGAGTATCGAACCATGCTCCATCTCTTTCGCCCGCGCAGCGAACTCCAGGCTCTCAAGCAACTGACCGCTTCGCTTCCGATCTCGACCCAGGGCAGTGCCGGCCGTGGGTCTGCCAACTGGGTAGAGGTGCAGCGTGAATGGACATCACGCGAACAGAAGGCCGTGCGCGATGACGCGCGCATCGCCGAGCTCGAACGCGAGCTGGAATCCGCGCGGCTCATGCTGGCTGAGGCCGACGCCAGCGCCCGCGCCTCGGAAACCCGTTTCGATCTGGTCAACCGCGCCTCCAGTGAAGGCCTGTGGGATATGGAAGTGATGGCCGGTGACCCGGTCAACCCGCGCAACCGCTTCTGGTGGTCACAGCAATTCAGGGAGATGCTCGGCTTTCGCAATGAGCAGGACTTTCCCAACGTGCTGGCCAGCTGGGCCGACCGCCTGCACCCCGAAGACAAGGCCGCAACCCTGGATGCCTTCGCCCGCCACTTGAACGACAAGTCCGGCATGACCCCTTATCGGGTCAGGAATCGCCTGGCCATGAAGGACGGCAGCTACCGCTGGTTCTTCGCCCAGGGCGAAACCCTGCGCGACGGCCGTGGCGTGCCGCTGCGGGTCGCCGGGGCGCTACGCGATATCCATGATGAGCTGCAGCGTGAGCAGGAGCACGATGTGATCATCACCCGTTTCGAGCTGGCCCGGGAGATGCTCTCGGACGGCCTGTGGGACATGGAAGTGATCGCTGGCGATCCGGTCAACCCGAAGAACCCCTTCTGGTGGTCGCCGCAGTTCCGTCGCCTGCTGGGCTTCGAGACGGTCGAGGAATTCCCCGATGTACTGGACAGCTGGGCATCGCGCCTGCACCCCGAAGACAAGGCCTACAGCCTCGAGGCGTTCCAGGCGCACCTGAACGACCGTACCGGCAAGACGCCCTTCGATATCGAGTACCGCTTGAAGATGAAGAGCGGTGAGTACCGCTGGTTCCGGGCGCGTGGCCAGACCAAGCGCGACGCCTCGGGCGCGCCGCTGCGGGTGGTCGGTGCACTGGTGGACGTTGACCTGCAACACCAGCAGAACGCCATGCGCGAGACCGAGGCGGCTCACCAGCGCACCCTGGAAGCCAATATCGCCAAGCTCACCCAGATCGTCGGCACCATCCAGAGCATCGCCAGCCAGACCAACTTGTTGGCGCTGAACGCGGCGATCGAGGCGGCCCGCGCCGGGGAGGCAGGCAGAGGTTTTGCGGTGGTGGCCGATGAGGTACGCAAGCTGGCGACCCGGACGACGGAGGCCACCGAGCAGGCCGCCGAGATGATGCGTAGCTAAACGGCACGCGCTCACGCCTGGGTTGGGCAGGCTGGCGCGCTGCCATTGCGCCAGCCAAAGCCAGGCTGCGATGCACGAGGCGATGGGGTAAGGTGTCGAGCACAGACACCCGGACGTTCACCGCAGATGGCCCATGATCTTTTCATCGTTGCTGACGATCACCCGCTTTTTCGTGATGGGCTGGTGCGCCTGCTTGCGCAGGGGCGGCCGGACGCTGTGATCGAAGAGGCGGCGACGCTGGATGAGGCATTGCGCTTGGCTCGGTCGCAGCGCCCTGCGGGCATCCTGCTGGACCTGATGTATTCGAGCGATAACCAGTGGGCGTCTATCACCGATTGGCGCCAGGAGTTTCCTGCTTCGCTGCTGGTGGTGGTGTCGATGTGCGAAGACCCGCTGGTGGTCGAGCGGATCATGAACCAGGGGGCCAGCGCCTTTATCGGCAAATCGCTGCCGCCGCACGAGGTCGCCGAGGCGTTGACGGCCGCGTTGCAGGGCGAGCGTGTGGTTCGCTGCGCGCCCCAGGGAAGCTTCACCGCCTATGAGCCGCCAGCCACCGCCGAGCTTTTCTCGGCGCTCACGGCGCGGCAATTCGAGGTGCTGCAGCTCATCACGGCTGGGCTGAGCAACAAGGAGATCGCGCAGATTTTGTGTATCTCACCCTTTACCGTGCGCATTCATGTATCGGCGCTGCTTAGCGTTCTCAAGCTGAGTTCGCGTTCGGCAGCCGCGGCACTGGGCGCGCGGCATGGGCTGGGCGCTGGAAACCAGAGCGCCCCGGTCAGGGAAGGGGAGCGCTGACCTGGCGCCCGGCCAGTTCGGCGATGACCCGCTGCAGCTCGGCTGAGCGCACGGGTTTCGACAGCAGCGGTATGCGCGGATCCGGTAGCGCGGCCCTGATCCTCTCCGGGTCGTGACCCGTGAGGATCACGGCCGGTAACACGCGGCCATGCCACTTTTCGAGCTGCGCCAGGCATTCGATGCCGGTGGCCTCGCGGCCCAGATCGAAATCCGTCACCACCACATCACAGGGCAACGCTTCGCTGGGTGGACCGTCGATGGCGGTCACCTGGCAGCCCCAGGCGCGCAGTAGCCTGGCCATCGCCTCCAGCACGCTACGGTCATCCTCGATGAGCAGCACGTGAATGCCTTGCAGATCGGCGACAGGCTCGGCCGGCGGTCGTGCATTGGCAACCCGGTGGGCCGTGACTGCCGGCAGGCCTGCCAGGGTGATCGAGGTGCCGTGGCCGACTCGCGAGGCGACACTGATGCGCAGGTCGAGGAGGGTGGCGATGCGTTTGACGATACTCAACCCCAGGCCGATGCCTTCGACATCCCGGTCGCGCGCCTGGCGCACCCGATAGAACTCCTCGAACAGGTGCGGCAGGTGCTCGGCGGCAATGCCCGGGCCACGATCATGCAACTGCACGGTGAGGGTCGAGCCACGCCGGCGGCAGGCGATGAGCAGCGGGCTGCCCGGCGCGTATTTGATGGCATTGGAGATCAGGTTCTGCAGCAGGGTGCTGAGTAGCGCGGGGTCACTGTAGGTCAGCGTGGCGGCTCCCCGCAGGCGGATGTCCACCCCGGCCCAGCGCGCGGCCTCGCTGTTCTGCTTTTTCAGGTCGACCAACAGTCGCTGCAGGTCCACCGTCTGTTTGTGCGGCATGACCTGCTGCTGGTCGAGCGTGTAGATGTCCAGCAGCGAGCGGAAAAGCTGCTCGACGCTGAGCAGGGAGCGGTCGACGCTGTCGATCAGCTGATGTTGCTCGGCATTGAGCGGCGTGCCACGCAGGCAGGTGGTGAACAAGCCGATCGCGTGGATGGGTTGGCGCAGGTCGTGGCTGGCCTGGGCCAGAAAGCGCGACTTGTCCTGATCGGCACGCTTGGCGGCCGCCATGGCCTCCTGCAAACGCCCCAGCAGGAAGTAGCTGAAGGTGGGCAGCACCAGCATGCTCAGCACCATCATCACCAGAACCGCCGGGTGCTCCTGCAGGAAGGGCACGAACACCGCGATGAGCGCGAGGGAGGCAAGGCCAAAGGTGGTGGCCAGAATCAGATAGGGCCGGCCAAAGCGCACGCCATTGCCGACCGTCATGCTCAAGAGCACGCAGAAGGTGGGCAGCAAGCTTTCCTGGCCGAGAATCATCACCGCGCAAGCGCCCAGGTTGTCCAGCAGCATGCCGGCAACCCTTCGCCACACCATGGGCTGCGGCAGGAACCAGAGGTGGGCGAGCAGCAGCACTGACAGCAGCGTGAACAGCGCGCCGGTAACCAGAATCGCCTTCAGCAGGTCGGCATCGAGCAGCCCCAGCGGATACATGATCAGGGCATAGAGCGACACCACGAACGCCACCACCAGGCGCAGCTGTGCCTGGCTGAATTCCAAATCCTCTAAGCGAAACAGCGACTTCATGGAGGGGTTCCGAAAGCTGATCAAGCAGGCGACCTTAACGGAATTCATTCCCAGGGGGCCATGGATGATTTGGCGTGCTCATGGCAGCTGCTTGGCAGCGCCCACCCAGGCCTGCGAACGTTGGGGTTGGCAGGTGCCGGGCGGCGCTCCGGGGGTGAAAGCCAGCAGTAAATGTCGCCGCGGGCTGCCCTCGAGGGCTGCATGGGATAAGCTTGCGCCAATGATCAACCACCAAGCTGTGAACTGAACGATGGGTTTTGAGCAATTAGCGGATCTACGTGACCGCCTGCGGGCTGAAAAAGAGCAGGTGAAAACCGAGAGTACCAAGCAGCGCAAGCGGCCGGCTGCCTCGCCCCGAAAGCCTCAGGAACAGGATCCTGCCCTGGAGGCGATCTGGCGGTTGCAGAAGCACTTCCCGCTGGCCTTCCCGGTCAATCCGGCGCCGAAGGTGCCGCTCAAGGAGGGTATTCTCAAGGATGCCGAGCAGCACCTTGAGCTACTGGGCATCTCCCAGGAGCAGCTCAAGCTCGGGCTGGCATCCTGGTGCCGGGGCGGACGCTACTGGGCAAGCATGGTCGAAAATGCCCCGCGCCTGGATTTGAACGGCCAGGCAGCTGGCAGCGTGACCGCCGCCCAGGCGCTGCATGCCAAGCAGCAGGCCCGGCGCCAGCGCAGCCAGATGCGTCGGGCTCAGGCAAAGCCCAAAGAGCAGGCCGTTACAGCAGGCGAGGATGCCTGACAGCGCGGTCAGCGAGGCGCAAAGCCTGCCCGCAATAGCGAAAACCAGCGAACCGCTGCCAGGGGGCGAGTGGCGTCAGCCCCTCGCCCAGGCCGGCTTCGCTGCCTGCCTTGGAGCCATCCATCATGCTGCGTAAACTCGGCCTGTGCCTCAGCGCCTTGCTTCTGCCGTTGCTCACGGCCTGCACCGGCAAGCCCATTGAGCGCAAAGTGGTTTACGAAAATTCGATTTATCACTGGCGCATCGAGCATGTGATCGTGCGCAACTTCCCGGCGGGCAGCCACCAGTACTTCGAGGTGTTCCTCAAGGATCGGCCGCTGGTATTGCCCGCGGTGGCCTTCAACGATCAGCGTGATATCGGCCAGTTCATCGCCGCCGGTGGCTTCGATGTCGGGCACTGGCGCAACAAGTCGATCGTGGTGGCGTTCGAGAACATTCAGGAGCGCGAAGGGCAGTCGCTACGGCTGATTCGCTCGGTGATGATCACCCCGGATGTTACCGATGGCGAAGTGGTGCTGACGGATATGTACACCCAGCAGGAAGTGGTGGTGCAGCGGGTCGAGCCGAGCGACTGAGGCTCTAGGCTTCGCTGTGGCCCAGCACCTTGGCTTCGCGGGCGATGGCGAGGATGTTGGCCTTGGATTGTTTGCACAGGTGCGCATCGATGGCGCGGATGACTTCTTCGGCGATGGTCGAGTTCTGTGCGGCCACCAGCGCCTCGAGGCGTGGGGCCATGCCGACGGGCAGGCATTTGAGGATGTTGGCGGAAAGATCTCGGACGGGGTGTTCGCTCAGATTCATTGTGATGTCTTCCGTGAGAGTGTCTGCAGGCACAGAAAAAATGTGAACGCGATCTAAATCCGAGACGGGCTGTTGCAAATGGTTCCGGCTTTATTTTGCGTATTATCGAAACATGAACCACTCTGCATTAACGCCGCGAGACAGTGGCGACTCTGCGTCCTTGTGTGCCTGTCGAAATCCATGGAAAGGGTTATCTATGAGCGCCAAACCTACCAATCGCCAACTTGCTGATTATCTGGGCCTCTCGGAAGAGGAGGTCGGCAGTTACCGGCTCGATTCCATCCGCGAGGGCAGCCACTGGCGAGTCGCCTTCGCTGTCGAAACGCCCAAGCGCCTGCGCAGTAAATTGCCGGCCTGCCTGATGGTGGTGGTGCCGGGCAGTTCGCCTCAGCATCCTTGAGCGCCGTGCTGCAGGCATTGTCGGGCTAACCGCGCTGGGCCTGCAGGAACAGGGCGAACAGCTCCGACTGCGACTTGATGCCCAGCTTGCTGTACAGGTGCTTGCGGTGCACCTTCACGGTCTCCGCCGAAATGGCCAGCTTGCGGGCCACCTCCTTGCTGGAGTGGCCGGCAAGCATCAGGCGCACCACCTCCAGTTCGCGGCCGGTCAGCGCCGTTTCCACCTGATGCGCCATCCGTTCCAGGCGTTCCTGCCAGGGCGGGGCGGCGGCGGGCTCGCTGGGTTCGGGCTCGAAGCTCAGGCGCTGGCGCATCAGCGCCGCCACCCAGGGTTGCAGCAGTGAGAGCAGGGCGATCTGCTCCGGCAGGAAGCGTTGCCGTGAACCCAGGGACAGGCACAGGGTGCGCGCGCCGGGCAGGGCGACGTTGAACTGCACTTCGTCGGCCACCACGTTGAGGCTGAAATAGCGCTGGTAGTAGTCCGTCTGCTCGAAGCATTCCGGGGCGACGTCGCCCAGGTGCACCAGGCCCTCGCGCCCGCTTTCGCGGCTGGCGATATAGAAGGGGTCGAGCAGGTACAGGCCGTGCAGGTAGTCCTGGAAGAGCAGATCCGGCGCGCCATCGTCGCCCGGGCTTTCGGCCAGCACCTGGGGGCGCCCCTCGCTGAAGATCAATGCCACCCAGCTGTCGTGGTGCACGTACTGCGCCAGGGTGCGGGCCAGGGTGCGCCAGAACGGCGGGCTGTGCAGCACGTCGATGAGCTCGGCCACGCTGCGATGGAAGGCGATGTCGTGCAAGGTCATGGTCATCTGTCTACCCCTGTGGGGTTACCCCGCGTGCGTGATTTCGCCTGTGTGGCTCAGCCTCCATACTCGAACCCCGGCGGATCGGTGTCGGCATTCTGTGTGCCCCCTCCGCGTGATGCAACAACAAGAACGGAGCCCGTCATGCAAGTCGAACTCGCTCAGCTCACCGGTCGTGACGGTGATACGGCCCATAACCTCGCCCAGGCCCTGGACGCCATCGCCGCGTGCCAGACCGGCACCCGCCTGCTGGTGTTCCCGGAAACCTACCTGACCGGCTTCCCGACCCCGGACAACATCGCCGCGCTGGCCGAGCCCCTGGATGGCCCGAGCCTGACTGCCCTCGGCCGGGCCGCTGCAGCGCGCGGGCTGGCGGTGGCCATCGGCATTGCCGAAAACGACGGCGGCAGCTTCTACAACACCACGGTGCTGATGGACGGGCCGAACATCCTGCTCAAGTACCGCAAGACCCACCTGTGGGCCTCGGATCGTGGCGTGTTCACCCCAGGCGACCGCTACGCCACGACGCTGCTCGATGGCGTGCGCGTCGGCCTGCTGGTGTGCTTCGACATCGAGTTCCCGGAGAGCGCCCGTGCCCTGGGCGAACTGGGCGCCGAGTTGCTGATCGTCACCAACGGCAACATGGATCCCTACGGGCCGACGCACCGCACCGCGATCATGGCCCGGGCCATGGAAAACCAGGCCTATGCGGTGATGAGCAACCGGGTGGGCGAGGGCGATGGTGGCCTGGTGTTCGCCGGCGGCAGCGCGGTAGTCGACCCCAACGGCAGCCTGCTGCTGGAGGCCGGCCGCGAGCCGTGCCGGCAGAGCATCACCCTGGACTTCCAGCGCCTGGCCGAGGCGCGCCGTGATTACCGCTACCTGGAAGAGCGGCGCATGCCGCTGCCTGGCGAGCGCGTCGACCACGCCAATGGCCTGCGTGAACTGCTGATCCCCTGATTGACCTGCCGGGCGCCATAGAAGCGCCCGCTGCGGCCCTGCCGCGTGCTTTTGCCGACTTCGGCTCTGCCATAACAACATATAAAACTGGAGTAGCAAGTAATGGCTCGTCTGCAACGATCCCTGTCTCTGGGCGCGGTGGTGCTGTTCGGCATCGCCTACATGACGCCGATCATCGTCCTCGGCACCTTCGGCATTCTCGCCGAGATCACCCGCGGCGCGGTGCCGGCCGCCTACGTGGCCGCCTCACTGGCGATGTTCTTCACCGCCCTCAGCTATGCACGCATGGCCCGGCTGTTCCCGGTCGCCGGCTCGGCCTACAGCTACGTGCGCCGCAGCATCAGTGATCACCTGGGCTTCATCGCCGGCTGGGCTGTGCTGCTCGACTACCTGTTCCTGCCCATGGCCATCTGGCTGATCGGCGCAGCCTACCTGCACTCGGCTTTCCCCGGCTTGCCGCAGCCGCTGTGGGTGCTGACCTTCATCGTGGTCACCAGCCTGATCAACGTGGTGGGCCTGCGCCTGGCCAAGGGCATCAATGGCGTGCTGATGCTGGTGCAGTTCCTGGTGCTGCTGGCCTTCGTGGCGCTGTGCGTGCACTACGTGCTGGGCGATGCCAGCAAGCCGTTGTGGTCGCTCGAGCCCTTCATCGGCGAGGGCATGAACCTGCACCTGGTGATGGCGGGGGCGGCGGTGGCCTGCTACTCGTTCCTGGGCTTCGACGCAGTGAGTACCCTGACCGAGGAAACCCATGATCCGGAGCGCACCATCCCGCGGGCGATCCTGCTGATCACTCTGATCGGCGGGCTGATCTTCGTGGCCACCGCCTATTTCGTGCAGCTGGCCCATCCCTCCCTGGTGTTCCAGAGCAGTGACGCGGCGGCCTACGAGATCGCCCGCAATATCGGCGGCGACCTGTTCGTGTCGGTGTTCCTGATCGGCCTGATCGTCGGCCAGTTCACCTCGGGCTTGGCGGCCCAGGCAAGCGCCTCGCGGCTGATGTTCGCCATGGGCCGCGACGGCGTGCTGCCGCGCGCACTGCTGGGCACCCTGAGCCCGCGTTTCGGCACGCCGGTGGGCGCCATCCTGGTGTGCGCCGTGGTGGCGCTGCTGGCCCTGAAGCTGGACGTGACCACCTCGACCTCGTTCATCAACTTCGGCGCCTTCCTGGCCTTCAGCCTGGTCAACCTCTCGGTGATCGTCCACTTCGCCCGCCAACCCCAGGCGCGCGGCCCGCTGCAGCTGCTGCTGTACCTGCTGTGCCCGCTGATCGGCCTGCTGGCGACGCTATGGCTGATGGCCAGCCTCGACCGCCTGGCGATCATGCTCGGCTGCGCCTGGCTGGTATTCGGCGGCCTCTACCTGACCTGGCTGACCGGCGGCTTCCGCCGCCAGCCGCCGCAGTTGCAGTTCGGCGTGGAGTAGTGCGTGAGTGTTGCGAGCCGCCCGGCAGGCGGCTCGCAGAGCGCGCCCTGCCTGCATCGCGCCAAATTGCGCTTTTCCGAGACACCTGCGCGTTTAAATAAGGCTGCCTGTTGAGCGAGCAGTAAACGGTTCTAGAAAAAGCGCCGGTTATTTTCTGGTTGTTTTCTCGCGCTCAGCTTCATCGCCAATGCAGATCCTGGGTGATTTGAATCCCATGGCAATCCACGCGCCCAAAAGCTTCCCATAGAATCGCCAAGTCTGAAGTGTGCCTGCTGGAACACCTTCATCGAGCACCACTTGCTCTGTTCGGTCGCTTGTCATGGTGCGCAGCTGCGGCTTTGGCCGTGTCTCTTCGGGCCAGAGGCTCGAATAGAGGCTGAGCCAGTGGCCGCTCTGGAATTCGAGAAAGATTGGGCTGTTGCAGCACCGGCTGATCACGCGCCGCGTTGGAGCTTTAGGCCCGAGCCGGAAAGCCTCCAGGAGATCCCGGCCACGCAGGATGTGGATCCTGTCTTTGCGATACAGCACAAACTGCGTGCCTGCATTGGGCTCCAGCATCGGCCGCACAAGCGGCAGCTGCTCAAGGCGTGCCGCCGCCTCCCGGCAACTGTTGCAATGGCATTCGGTGGAGATGAACGGCGCGCCATCGAGCTCGATGGCAACCTTTGCGCAATTGCACGTCACAACGTTCTTAGCCAAGCTGCCACTCCTTGAAGATTGGTCTTGCTGCCTTCTGACGCCCCAAACAACAGGCGTCTTCGAGCCGCAAAGCCATTCTCTCGTCATCGATTGCTATCGAGGTTGATCGGCATCGTATCGCCCTGACAGGAAGGAAGCCCAGCGCCGTTCGGCTGCCGCCTACCTTTGAGACAATGGCGCTGGAAGAGCTGTTTATCAGGCGCGCAGTACTAACGAAAATAAATAGGCAGCAGACCGCAATTAACGTCGCATTGAGCCGTAGCACTCGATGATATTTGAAGAGGTGAGTTCTTTATTTAATGTGGCGTGATATATAGATTTTGGGCTTAAGAGCGTATCCGCTAACTAATTTCTTCCAGGCTTCGACTGCTAGTAGGAATTGGATAGAATTTACATCTGTGATGTTTTTAACGTCTTCTTCGAATACAAACCAAAGCGCGGCCGAAGTTAGCTTCTTGTTGAACTTTATTTTGTTGTTTTTGATGAGGGTTATTGAGTCTTTCGATTGCTCAATGTTATAGATTAACTCGGGTTTCTTTTTTGAGATTTTTACGGAAATTATTTCGCCTTTATAATAGAGGTCTGCTATTTCAATTTGATAGTCTCTTCTTTTTTGATCTAGCGAGCGAATAGCTGTTAACTCACGGTCTAAAAGTGTATATCCGCGATCTTTACATATTTTTTGATTGAAATATGCTTCGCGATAATCAACCTTGTCATCTCCGTTTTGTTGATTCGCTCGCTTGTTAGTTTGCCAAGTAATGAAGTCTGCCTCAATCAGTTGTTCTTCTATAACTATATCAATAGTGCTAAGAGAGCGTTTCAGGTAATCCATGAAGACTTGGTTGAAAAAGAACCATTCGCCGTTTTTCAAAAAATATTGCTGCTCATCCCACGTGATAGGTATGTCCAGAAGCTCTTTTAGGCTTCTAGTAAAGCGCCCTGTATCCTCGTTTTTAAACTGCACTGTTACATTGTTTATATCGTGAATGTCGGGGTTTTCAGCTAGGAATTCCGAGATGTCTTCAACTTCCAAAGTGTTGCCTAGGGGCTTGCTTACGATTCTCCCCTCACTACTCTTTGCCTTGATGATATAGTCATAGTCATGAAAGTTAAAGCATATGGATACACCGCTTACATGGAATTGATCGATGTCCACGCTCCCTTCACCGTTTTTCAGATGATTAAAAGTTTGGGTGTCCAGATCATCTACTATATCAGAGTTGGCCGATTCTAGTTTCGGAAGATGTATTATTTGATCATCCTTGAAACTGGCTTCAATTATTTTGAATATCTCAGGGAGGTGCATGGGTTGCTTGTCCATGTCCATCTGGATAGAGTCAGCAAAAATTATATTGCGTTTACCCCATAATGTTTTATTTGCGGCCTTCAGTTTTATGTGATCTACAGATTCTCCGGCTTCATAGTTATTTATTTGGAATTGTTGGTATGAAGATACGTCTTGCCTTTTTGTGCCAGTAAAATACCGGCTTTTCTTGAGCAGTATCGAGCTCTCATCAGCCATGTGTAGAGCGAGATCAATACCAAAATCTAGTTGTATGAATTTTGAAAGATAAAAGTGTGATTTACCTAAGCTGACGGCAAATATCTTCTCGGGTTCTAAAGTGTTTATACAGATTAATACTGCGAAGTTAAAAATATTTTTTGGTTCTTCTACGTCTTTGTTGAAGAAGTCGCGGTATGTCTTCCACCACCAAACTTCATTACCTTCTACTTTTTCTGAAAAGTAAAATGTTTTTGAGTATCCGTCCTTTTGTAGCGTTTTTTGCTCTACTAGCCCAACGGATGTTAATTTTTCCTTTAGTTGGTCCAATTTGGTTGGTTTGACTTTGTAGATATTATAAGTGCTAGTCATGACAATTCCCTTTGTATGTGACTTCGTTCTGGGGTTGTGAGATTCATCCTCAAGTGAGGAGTTTCTCCTTTGGATGTCGCCATGATTAAAATGAATGGCAGCCTAGCTATCGTTTCCTATAAGGCTAAATGCTATCACTGGTTATGGCAATGATGCTGGTTTGATGAAATGGGTGAAAATGGGTACGGATTGGGCAGATTTATTTTCTGCTCCAAGCCGACAGGTCTAAAAGCCACCCTTTGCTAACTTACTCTTTCCTCAATTTCAATCGACGGTTCACCCTGCACGCCAGCCCCCTGAATCTGCGACAATCGGCGCTTTTCCGCGAACCGCCCCGAGCCTGATGACCGACGCCCCCTTCGATATCGCCGCCCTGCAGAAGAACCTCGACCACGCCATGATCGCCGACCGCCATCGTTTGCGTCGGCAGTTGCACGAGCTGCAGAAAAAGCCCGATGACGCCAAGCAGGCGCAGTGGCTGGAGCGCTTTCAGGCGTCGTGCGCCAAGGTCGAGTCGCGGCGCTTGAGCGTGCCGGTGATGCGTTATGACGACGCCTTGCCGATTGCCGCCAAGCGCGACGAGATCAAGGCGGCGTTGGAAAAGCATCAGGTGCTGGTGATCGCCGGCGAAACCGGCTCGGGCAAGACCACCCAGTTGCCGAAGATCTGCCTGGAGATCGGCCGTGGCCAGCATGGCCTGATCGGCCACACCCAGCCACGACGGCTTGCGGCGCGCAGCGTGGCCACGCGGGTGGCCGAGGAGATCGGCACGCCGCTCGGTGAGCTGGTCGGCTATCAGGTGCGCTTCGAGGATCAGAGCAAGGACAGTTCGCTGATCAAGCTGATGACCGACGGTATTCTGCTCGCCGAGACCCAGCACGACCGCTACCTGGAAAAGTACGACACCATCATCGTCGACGAGGCCCACGAACGCAGCCTCAATATCGACTTCCTCCTGGGGTATCTGAAAACCCTGCTGCCGCGCCGCCCCGATCTCAAGGTGATCATCACCTCGGCGACCATCGACCTGGAGCGCTTTTCCAAGCACTTCGGTGGCGACGGGCTGCCGGATGCGCCTATCGTCGAGGTGTCCGGGCGCACCTATCCGGTGGAAACCTGGTACCGCCCGCTGGCCGCCGAGGTGGACGAGGAGGGCGAAAGCCTGCTCGACGACCTGACCGTCGACCAGGCCATTCTCGCTGCGCTGGATGAAATCGCCGCCCATGAGAAGAGCGTCGGCCAGCGCCCCGGCGATGTGCTGATCTTCCTGCCCGGCGAGCGCGAGATTCGCGATGCTGCCGAGGTACTGCGCAAGGCCAACCTGCGCTTTACCGAAGTGCTGCCGCTGTATGCGCGGCTGACGCCGGCCGAGCAGCAGAAGATCTTCGCGCCCATGGCCGGGCGCAAGATCGTGCTGGCCACCAACGTGGCGGAAACCTCGCTGACGGTGCCCGGCATTCGCTATGTGATCGACAGTGGCACCGCGCGCATCAGCCGCTACAGCTACCGCGCCAAGGTGCAGCGTCTGCCCATCGAGGCCATCTCCCAGGCCAGCGCCAACCAGCGCAAGGGCCGTTGCGGGCGGGTCGAGCCGGGCATCTGCGTGCGCCTGTACAGCGAGGAGGATTTCCTCGGCCGGCCGAGCTTCACCGATCCGGAAATCCTGCGTACCAACCTGGCGGCGGTGATCCTGCAGATGCTCCATCTGCGCCTGGGCAGCATCGAGGATTTCCCCTTTATCGAGCCACCGGATGGCAAGGCCATCAGCGATGGTTTCAACCTCTTGCAGGAGCTTTCGGCGGTCAATCGAGAAGGCCAGCTGACGCCACTGGGTCGCCAGCTGGCGCGCCTGCCCATCGACCCGCGCCTGGGCCGCATGGTGCTCGAAGCGGCCAAGCTCGGCAGCCTGCCGGAACTGCTGATCGTCGCCAGTGCGCTGTCCGTGCAGGACCCGCGCGAGCGGCCGATGGACCGCCAGCAGGCGGCCGATCAGGCCCACGCGCAGTGGAAGGATGTCGATTCCGACTTCGCCGCGCTGATCAACCTGTGGCGCGGTTTCGAGGAAAAACGCCAGGAGCTGGGCTCCAACCCGCTGCGCACCTGGTGCAAGAAGAACTTCCTCAACTACATGCGCCTGCGCGAATGGCGCGATGCCCATCGCCAGCTGGTGCTGCTGGCCAAGGATCTGCAACTGGCACCCGGCAAGGCCGGCGCCCAGGCAGCGGACGGCGGCAAGCCTGCGCAGAGCCCGGTGCAGGCGACCACCGACACCAAGGTCAACGTGATCCTGCGTGATCAGGCCGAAGCCAGCGAGGCGGCGCAGCGTGCCAAGGGTTACGCAGCCGTGCACAAGGCGATTCTCAGCGGCCTGCTCAGCCAGATCGGCCAGAAAACCGAGGAGGGCGATTTTCTCGGTGCCCGCCAGCGGCGCTTCTGGGTGCATCCGTCATCGGTGATCGGCCGCAAGAAACCCAACTGGATCATGGCCGCCGAGCTGGTCGAGACCACCAAGCTGTTCGCCCGCCAGGTGGCGAAGATCGAGCCGGACTGGATCGAGCCGCTGGCCGGCCACCTGATCAAGAAGAACCATTTCGAGCCACACTGGGAGAAGAAGCGCGGCCAGGTGGTGGCCTACGAGCAGGTCACCCTGTACGGCATGATCGTGGTCGGTCGCCGCCCGGTGCATTACGGGCCCATCGACCCGCAAGCGTCGCGCGAGTTGTTCATTCGTGAGGGGCTGGTGCGTGGTGAAATCAACAGCCGCGCCAAATGCCTGAACGCCAACCGCGTATTGCTGGAAAAACTCGACGAGCTGGAAGCCAAGGCACGCCGCCGCGACATCCTGGCCGACGAGGAAACCCTGTTCGCCTACTACGAGGCGCGCATCCCCGCGGACATCTACCAGACCGCCACCTTCGAGAGCTGGTACAAGCGCGAGAGCGCCAAGGACCCGCAACTGCTGATGATGCGCGAGGAGGACGTACTGGCCCGCGAGGCGCTGGAAGTCACCGCCGCGCAGTACCCGGACACCCTGCATGTCGGTGAGCTGCAATTGCCGCTGACCTACCACTTCGAGCCCAATCACCCGCGTGACGGCGTGACCCTGCGCGTACCGGCGCCGCTGTTGCCGCAATTGCCGGGCGAGCGCCTGGAGTGGCTGGTGCCGGGGCTGATCGAGGCCAAGGCCATCGACCTGGTGCGCGGCCTGCCCAAGGCCGTTCGGAAGAACTTCGTGCCGGTGCCGGACTTCGTCGGCGCCGCCCTGAGCAAGCTCACCTTCGGCCAGGGCAGCCTGCCGGAAAGCCTGGCCCGCGAGCTGCAGCGCATGACCGGCGCGCGGATCGACAGCGAGGCGTGGGTCGAGGCCACCCGGCAGCTGGAAACCCACCTGAAGATGAACATCGAGGTGGTCGACACCCACGGCAAGCCGCTAGGCGAAGGCCGCGACCTGGCCGAGCTGACCGCGCGCTTCGCCGAGGCCAGCCAGGCCGCGTTGGCCATCCCGCAAGCGGACAAGGTGCAGAAACCGGTGGAAGCCAAGGGCTTCGCCCAGGTCGCCGAGAAGACCCAGCAGAAGGTTGCCGGGCTGTCGATGACCGTATTCCCGGCGCTGGTGGAAGAAGGTGGCGTGGTCAAGGAAGGCCGCTTCCCGACCCAGGCTGAAGCCGAGTTCCAGCACCGCCGTGCGTTGCAGCGCCTGTTGCTGCAACAGCTGGCCGAGCCCGCCAAGTTCCTGCGCGGCAAGCTGCCGGGGCTGACCGAGCTGGGCCTATTGCACCGCGAGCTGGGCCGCGTCGATGCACTGGTCGAAGACATTCTGCTGGCCAGCCTGGACAGCTGCATCCTCGACGGTGAGCAGCCGTTGCCCCGCGACGGCGCTGCCCTGGCCGCCCTGGCCGAGAAGAAACGTGGCGCCTGGGCCGAGCACGCCGAAAAGCTGGCGCGCCTGACCCTGGACATTCTCAAGCTGTGGCACGGCCTGCAGAAGCGCTTCAAGGGCAAGATCGACCTGGCCCAGGCGGTGGCGCTCAACGATATCAAGGCGCAGCTGGGCAACTTGGTGTACCCCGGTTTCGTCCGTGAAACCCCAGCCGAATGGCTCAAGGAAGTGCCGCGTTATCTCAAGGCCATCGAACAACGCTTCGACAAGATCGCCGCGCAACTGCAACGCGACCGCGTGTGGAGCGGCGAACTGGCGGGTTACTGGGAGCAATACCAGGCGCGCCTGGGCAAACACCTGCAGGAAGGCAAACGCGACGCCGAACTGCAGACCTACCGCTGGATGCTCGAGGAATACCGGGTATCCCTCTGGGCCCAGCAGCTGGGTACCAAAATGGCCGTGTCGGACAAGCGCCTGAGCAAGCAGTGGAGCCAGGTGGAAGGCTGAAAGGCGCTCTTGTAGCCCGGGTCGAGCATAGCGACACCGGGCTACGAAGCAGTCCTGCTTTGGCCTTTGTGGGCGCGCGCCATGCGCGCGAGATCACGGGCATGGCCCGTTCCCACAGGGGGAATGGGGCCCACGAGATATGCGTGCGAGGTCTTAGGCCGTCCACGCTGCGCGATAAGCGAGTAGGCGGTTTCATAGGCGTCTCATGAGCTTTTCAGTCATCAGGGCAAGCGCTTCTGCTTCACGCTGCGCTGTTGCGAACAGTGTTTCGCCATGCCACGGAGATAAGTGATGTCAGCGTTTTCACATGCATTGGTCATCGATGGCCAGCTTGTCTCAGCGGACAAGTCTGAACCGCTCGTGCCCTGGTGGAGCTTCAGCAAAACCGTGCTGGCGGCGACTGCGCTGACCCTGGTGCGCGATGGGTTGGTGTCGCTTGATGAGGTCATGCCTGGCGGGCCCTTCACGCTGCGACAACTGCTGAAGCACGAAGCCGGCCTGGCCGACTACGGTGAGCTTGCTGACTACCACGCCGCCGTTGCCCGTGGCGACCAGCCCTGGCCCGCCAACGAAATGCTCGAGCGCCTCGACGCAACGCGTCTGCGTTATCAACCTGGAGTCGGTTGGGGGTACTCCAATGTCGGCTATCTGTATATCGCCCGGCTGATCGAGACACTCACCGACACTCCGCTTGCGCAGGCCATCGAGCGGCAGGTATTGCATCCTTTTGGCGTGCCAGGTGTTCGCCTGGCCAAGACGCTGGCGGATCTGCGCGGCGTCGATATGGGCAGTGCCGCCGCTTATCACCCCGGCTGGGTTTATCACGGCCTGCTGGTTGGCCGTGTATCCGATGCAGCGCTGCTGCTGGACCGGCTGCTGGGCACAAGCCTGCTACCGGAAATGCTGCGGGCCGAGATGCAGGCGCGCCGCGTATTGGGTGGCCCGCTTGCAGGGCGCCCGTGGCTGGTAGCGGGTTACGCCCTGGGCTTGATGCAGGGCGATGTGGAGGGCGACCTGACCCTCGGCGGCCACACCGGCTGTGGGCCGGGTAGCGTGATTGCGGTGTACCGCTGCGTCACGGCTGCGGGCGCGGCGACGTGTGCGGTATTCGGCAAGGACGCTAGCGAAGGCGATGTGGAGGCTGAAATGGTCGCCTTGGTTCGCCGCGGGTTTCTGGGTGACCGCACCGTCGCTATCTGCTGTGATTCGTAGCCCGGCTCCAGCGTAGCGATACCCAGTTTACGAAGCAGATTCGCTTGTGCTTTGTGGGAGCGCGCCATGCGCGCGAAATGACGGGTGCACGCTTCTGTACCGTTGCAACTGCCGCGCAGATCCGTAGGGTGGATGCCGCTTTTTACATCCGCCACGGTGTATTGATGCAGCGCGATCCGCCCTACAGGCCTGAGTCGGTTTGATTGAGCGCTGCAAGGTTGGCCGTGGGCGGTGCTTGGGGCCGTATCACACCTGCTCGGACATCGGTTTGTGTTCGCCCTTGGTCCACAATTGCTGCCGCCAATTGTTCGCCATGTTCAGTTGGTGCAAGCCACCCCCCGAGCTATCACGTGGCGCGTCGCGGGCAGCGACTCGTGCAAGCAATTCCGCACCGATATCGATGGTTTGCGCGTAGTTGGCGCGGTTGAAGTCTCTGCCCAGGCTCAGCCGCTCGACCTCGAACAGGGCGATCTGTGCGTCGGCCAGGTCATTGGCCTGTTTTACCAGCTCGTCCGATCCATTCAGGGCTCCCAGCAGGCGATCTTTTTGATCGGCGCTCAGCGTTTCGGCATTGGTCAATACGAGCGCTCCCGTCGTATCGACACTGAAGCCGAAATCGGCACCTTTCAGGTCGGGCTGAGTGCTGGTGATGGTTTCCAGCAGGCGAGTGTAGGTATGCTCGATCGTCGAGGAGATCGCGCTCAACTGCAGGTTCGCCGTTTTCATGGCTTGCGCTTGGGTTTCCAGGGCCTGTTTGGCGACCGCCGCAGGGTCTTGCCGCAGGCTGGCGCTCAGCGCCTGTTGATCCTGCTCGCTCAATGCTCCGGGAGTGTGAAACTTCACGCCTTCAGAAAGGCTGGGCGTGTTGCCGGGTTTTGCTGTTTCTGTGTAGGCCTGAAACTTGTCCAGGGCCTCTTGGCTGATCTGCACCCTGGTGCGCTCGGCCAGCCCGGCGCTGCCGGGACCGGCAATGGGATCGTTTTCGGCGCTGGTGCCTGCCGCCTGGCCTGGCGGGGTGCGCCACAGAGCAATTGTGTGTGAATTGGCAGCGGTGGAAAAAGTGAGTGAATCACTCATGTCCCTTGTATCTCCTGTTCGTCCTTGCCCGGTCAGCCTTTGCTACTGG
>ERZ1031516.30-NODE-30-length-23065-cov-18.411864_pt1 | contig 23065 bp, 18 predicted proteins | sample MGYA00518047_ERZ1031516 | MGnify/ENA primary metagenome ERZ1031516 (study PRJEB33718, sample SAMN03159945) | human skin metagenome | collected 2014-04-10 | study: EMG produced TPA metagenomics assembly of the PRJNA266117 data set (Human skin bacterial metagenome... | reverse complement strand
GCCGCACGGTGAGCGTGCCGTTGAACTCGCCGTGGATCTCGGCAATGTCGATCTCAGCCGAGCCCTTGAAGGCGCCGTGCTCCGAGATCTGGATCACGCGCGAATCCATCGTGGCCTCGACCGTGCCTTCGACCACGAGCGTGTCGCAGTCGGTGATCTCCACGCCCTTGAGCTTGATGTTCGGGCCCACCGTGAGCTTACTGCCCGAGCTGTCGCTGGCACTGGCCGACTTGGGGGCAGATGGAGCAGGCACCGGCTGCGCAGGTGCGGCGCTGCTGGCCGCCGTGCCGCCCAATACGGAGCCTGAGGTGGTGCTGCTGCGGGGTTGGAACGACTCGGGTTCACGCTTGCCAAAGAAAGGGTTTTGCACGGCCATCAGATCTCCTTGAAAAGAGAGTCATCGTAGGTTTCGTGCCCCTGGAAAGATGCCTTCGTTACGCAAGAACGGTAACCAAACGGTTCTCTCGTAGCATGCGCTTGCAAGGCTTGCGGGATCACACATCCCGCGCGCGGCAGCACGCCCGGATCAAGAAACGATGTACGCCGCAGCCCCCGCCGACATGATCTGCCCGTCCGGCCCCAGAAACTCCATGCGTGTCGTGGCAACACGCGAGCCCAGGCGCAGCACCTGCGCGCGCAGCTCAAAGTGGCTGCCAATGCCCGGGCGCAGGTAGTCGATGCGCAGGTCGATGGTGCCCAGCTTGGCAAAGCGGTGCAGGCGCTGCTCGGGCGGCTCGTCCAGGTGCTTGGCGCCAATCGCAGCCATCACGGCCAGGCCGCCCATGGCGTCGAGCCCCGCACTGATCACGCCACCGTGGATGCGGTTGTAGGCGTAGTGACCCACCAGGTCGGGCTTCATGTCGATGCGTCCCACCACGCCGTCAGGCGCCAGGGCGGTGACCTTGAGCCCCAGGACCTGGTTGAACACGATCTTTTCTTCAAAGATGGACTTGAGCCCGGCGATGAACTCGGGCTCAAAAGCCTGTGGCTGGGGGGAAATGGTTTTGCTCATGGTGTGCTGTGTGCGGACCTGCAGCGCGCTGCGCCCACCGGTCCGATGACTCCTGTTTTTATAGCTGCTGGCGCTTGATACACCAGCACCTGGAGGCATTTTGACTTAAAACTGTCCGTGGCGTCCCTGCCCAGCCGCAAACCGCGAGGCGCCACGCAGCGCGTCGGCCAGGCATTCGCGGCCACCCGCCCACTCCTGCAGCAAGGCCTGCTGCAAAGGCAAGCCCTCGGCGGCCAGCGCGCTGGCGCGGTCTGCACGCAGGGTGGCCTGCGGGAAGGCGGCCAACTGATGTGCCAGCGCCAGGGCGGCCTCCAGTGCCTGCCCGGCAGGCACCACGCGGTTGCACAGCCCCATGCGCAGGGCTTCGGCAGATTCCACCTTGCGCCCGGTCAGGATCAGGTCGAGCGCGTGTGACAGCCCGACAAGGCGCGGCAGGCGCACGGTGCCGCCATCGATCAGCGGCACGCCAAAACGGCGGCAGAACACGCCCATGTAAGCGTCCTCCGCCATCACGCGCAGGTCGCACCACAGTGCCAGCTCCATACCGCCGGCCACAGCGGCGCCTTCGATCGCCGCAATCACCGGCTTGGACAGATGCAGGCGACTCGGCCCCATGGGCCCAGGCGGGTGGACCGCATCGGCCGTGAAGTCCAGCGTCTCTGCGAGCGCCTCGGGCGTGACGCCGTCGGCCAGCAGACGCGCGCCCGACTGCAGATCCCAGCCCGCACAAAAATGCCCGCCAGCGCCCTGGAACACCGCCACATTGGCGCTTTCATCGCGCTCAAAGGCCAGAAAGGCCGCATGCAGTGCGCGGGCGGCGTCGGCATCCACCGCGTTGCGCACATCAGGCCGGCGCAATGTCACCAGCGTGACACCGCCTTGCGTTTCAACCTCTACGGACATGCGGCTCTCCTGTGGTCCGGTGCTCAGAACCTGTTCACCCACCCGACGTTACTCCTATTGCGCAGGGTGCAGCGCTGCGTCAATATCCGCCCCTACCCGCTCGCCCACCCCATCAGGGTTAGCCCCGAGTGCGGTATGCACAGCACGCGTGCACCATTATTTATACAAAGCAATCGCTTTGTATAAATATTCTGCAGGACCTGCGCAAGCGACGATGCGGCCATCCCATGCCCACGAGGCATCCACCCCGCATTTACCCGCTTTGCGTATCACTTATTCTGGAGAGCCAGTGTGCAATTTGTGCAACTGTTGATCAGCGGTGTCTCGCAGGGGTGCATCTACGGGCTGATCGCGCTCGGGTTCGTGCTTATCTACAAAGCCACGGAGACCGTGAGCTTTGCCCAGGGCGAACTCATGATGCTCGGCGCTTTCTGTGGCCTAGCGCTCATGACCGTGCTGGGCTTTCCCTTCTGGGTGGCGGTGCTCGCCAGCATCCTGGCCATGGGGCTGTTTGGCACGGTGCTAGAGCGTGCAGTGATCCGCCCCATCCTGGGCCAGCCCGCGTTCTCCATCGTCATGCTCACCATCGGCATCGGCTACGTGCTGCGCGGCCTGGTCACGATGATCCCCAACATCGGCACCGACACCCACACGCTGCCCGTGCCCTACAAGGACCAGTCCCTGCGCTTGGGCGAGCTGGTGGTCAGCGCCGAGCAGCTGGTGGTGATCGGCGCCACGGGCGTGCTGTGCGTGCTGCTGTTTGCCATGTTCCGCTACAGCAAGCTCGGCATTGCGATGCAGGCCGCGTCGCAGAACCAGCTGGCGGCCTACTACATGGGCATTCCGGTGCAGCGGCTCAACGGCCTGGCCTGGGGCCTGGCCGCCGCTGTGGCGGCGGTGGCAGGCCTGCTGCTGGCGCCCATTACCTTCGTGCACGCCAACATGGGGCTGATCGGCCTCAAGGCCTTCCCGGCCGCTGTGGTGGGCGGCTTTGGCAGCCTGCCGGGCGCCATCGTCGGCGGACTGGTGATCGGCATCGTCGAATCGCTCTCGGGCTTCTATCTGCCCGATGGGTTCAAGGACACGGCCGCATACATCGTGGTGCTGATCATGCTGATGGTCAAACCCAACGGACTGTTCGGCGAGAAGCTGAGAAAGAAAGTCTGACCCATGCGCTTTCTCTTCAAGACCTCGTACGAGCAAGACATTCGCCTCGCCAAGCATGGCGGGCATGTGTTCTGGTACAGCCTGCTGTGCCTGGCGCTGGTCGCCGCGCCCTGGGTGGCGCCGGAGTATTGGCTGGCGCAGCTCACCTTTGTGCTCATCTACGCCATCGTGGGCCTGGGACTGATGCTGCTGGCGGGCTTCACCGGCCTGTTCTCGCTGGGGCACGCAGCGTTTCTGGGCGTGGGGGCGTATACGCAGGCCGTGCTCACGGGCATGGGCTGGCCGTTTGCGCTGTCGCTGGCCTGCGCGGCGGGGCTGTCGGCCGCTGTGGGCGTGGTGGTGGGCCTGCCCGCATTGCGCGTCAAGGGCATCTACCTGGGCATGGCCACGCTGTCGTTCGGGTTCATTGTGGAAGAAGTGTTTGCGCGCTGGGAGTCGGTGACTGGCGGCAACTCCGGCAAGCACCTGGTACCGCCACAAATCGCGGGCTACTCGTTCGAGACCACGGAGTCGTTCTACTTTTTGTGCCTCGTGATTGCGGTGGTCAGCACGCTGGCCATCCTGAACCTGCTGCGCTCGCCCACGGGCCGCGCGTTTGTCGCCATCCGTGATTCAGAGATCTCCGCACAGAGCATGGGCATCCACCTCGCGCGCTACAAGACGCTGTCGTTCTCCATATCGGCCGCACTGGCAGGCGTCGGCGGTGCGTTGTACGCGCACAAGCTGCAGTTCATCTCGCCCGACCAGTTCAACATCCTGCAGTCCATCGACCTGCTGCTGATGATCGTGATCGGCGGGCTGGGCTCGGTGCATGGCGCCTTTCTGGGCGCAATTTTCCTGATCTCCATGCCACAGCTCATCTCCCTGGGCAAGGACTGGCTGCCGGACTCCATCGGCCAGTCACCCGGCCTGCAGGCGGTGGTGTACGGCGTCGTGCTGATCGCGTTTGTGCTGTTCGAGCCCATGGGGCTGTATGGCCGCTGGCTCAAGGTGCGCACCTGGCTGCAGATGTTCCCGTTCTACCGCAAGGGCCTGTTCAAGCGGCAGAAATCGTTTCAAAAATCAGATCGCTTGAAATGAAGCACCCCCTGAGTCGCTTCGCGCCTTCCCCCTCTCTCGATTCGCTGCGCGATTCGGGAGGGGAACGCCCCCAGCGCGGCGGGGCGGCCCTTGCGCGGGGGCACTGGCCTCGGTCACGCCAGTCGCAAAGGCTGTGGACGGCATTCAGCACACTGGACCTGTGAAATGACCCCAATTGCTGTACCCAAGACTGACGAAATCCTGCTCAGCGCCCAGAACCTCAGCGTGCGCTTTGGCGGCGTCCTCGCGGTCAACAACGTGAGCTTTGACGTGCGCCGTGGAGAGGTGTTCACCCTCATCGGCCCCAACGGCGCGGGCAAGACGACGGTGTTCAACCTGATCAGCCGCATCTATACGCCCACCACCGGCACCATCGCCTATGCGGGCCCGGGCGGGGCCCTGCTGCCACTGACCGACCAGCCGCCGCACAAGGTAGCAGGCCTGGGCATTGCACGCACCTTCCAGAACATCGAACTCTTCGAGCACGCGAGTGTGCTGCACAACCTGCTGATCGGCCGCCACACCCGACAACACAGCAGCCTGTGGGCCGAGATGTTCTTCACGCGCAAGGTGCGCGAAGGGGAAATTCAGGCCCGGGAGAAGGCCGAGCAGGTCATCGATTTTCTCGACTTGCAGCACTACCGCGACACCATGGTGGCAGGCCTGCCCTACGGCGTGCGCAAGGTGGTGGAGCTGGCCCGTGCGCTGTGCACCGAGCCGCAGCTGCTGCTGCTCGACGAGCCCTCGTCGGGCCTGAACGTGGAGGAGACTGACGACATGGCCTTCTGGATCCAGGACATCCAGCACGAGCTGGGCATCACCGTGCTGATGGTGGAGCACGACATGTCGCTGGTCTCCAAGGTGTCCGACCGCGTGCTGGCGATGAACCAGGGCGAGGTCGTGGCAATGGGCACGCCGCGCGAGGTGCAGTCGCACCCCGGGGTGATCGAAGCGTATCTGGGCACCATCGACGATGTGAGCAACCTGCGCCGCCCGGCGGGGTCCCACATGGGGGTTCGGGCATGAGCGCCACGCCGGGCCGCCCCAAGCAAGATCGCACCGCAGTGCGCAGCACGGAGGTTTCCTAATGAGCGCCGTACTTGCCGCTACCAGCACACCAGTTGCTGCAGCAGCTGACCAACCCCTGCTGCGCCTGCAGAACGTGGAAAGTGCCTACGGCCCCATCAAGGCCATCCGGGGCGTCAGCCTGCAGGTGCGGCGCGGCGAGATCGCCGCCGTGCTGGGCAGCAACGGCGCGGGCAAGACCACCATCCTGAAGACCATCAGCGGCATCATCGACCCGCGCAAGGGCTCCATCGAATTCGCGGGCGCCGACATCACTGCCAACGACCCGGCAGCGATCGTGCGTCGGGGCCTGATGCACGTGCCCGAGGGGCGCGAGGTGTTCCCGCTGCTGTCGGTGCGCGACAACCTGCTAATGGGAGCCTATACGCGCGCCGACAAGGACGCGGTGGCGCGCGACATCGAAACCGTGTTCGGCTACTTCCCCATCCTGAAGGAGCGCGCCGCGCAGGACGCGGGCCTGCTCTCGGGAGGGCAGCAGCAGATGCTCGCGATCTCGCGTGCGCTCATGGCCAACCCCGAACTCATCCTGCTCGACGAGCCCAGCCTGGGCCTGTCCCCCAAGCTCACCAAGGAGATCTTCGAGATCGTGGTGCGCATCAACCGTGAGCGCGGCACCACCATCCTGCTGGTCGAGCAGAACGCCAACATGGCGCTCAACGCATCGGACTACGGCTATGTGCTGGAGAACGGCCGCATCGTGATGGAAGACAGCTGCGAGCGCCTGCGCGAGAAGGACGACATCAAGGAGTTCTACCTTGGGATGAAAGATGTCGGCGTGCGCGGAGAGCGGCGCTGGAAGAAAAAGAAGACCTGGAGATAAGCGCAAATGTCTAACCTCTGGGACCTCGATCACATCCAGCCCGCAGGCACCGACGTGCTCGCGGGCGACACCATCGCCGCCATGTTCTGGAACGCCGTGGCCGAGCGCGGCCCGCGCGTGTGGATGCGCCAGAAGGAGCTGGGCATCTGGAAGAGCTGGACCTGGGACCAGACGGCCGAAGCCGTGCGGGAGATTGCGGGCGGCCTGATGTCGCTGGGTTTTGCGCCCGGCGAATGTGCATCCATCCTGTCCAACACCAACATCGAATGGGTGCTGGCCGATCTGGCCGTGCTGAGCTGCAGCGGCGTAGCCAATGGCATTTACCCCACTGACGCGGCGGCGCAGGTGCACTACCTGAGCGAAGACTCTCGCACCACCGTGCTGTTTGTGGAAGACGATGAACAGCTCGACAAGGCCCTGGAAGTGCGCAGCAACCTGCCCCTGCTGCGCAAGGTGGTGGTGTTCGACATGGAAGGCCTGCGCAGCCTGAACGACCCCGATGTGCTGAGCCTTGCGGGCCTGCGCGAGCTGGGCAGGGCCTGGAATACACAACACCCCGACGCGCTGATGCAGCGCGTCAAGGCCTGCCGCCCCGAAGACCTGGCCATCCTGGTGTACACCTCGGGCACCACCGGCAAGCCCAAGGGCGCGATGCACACGCACGCCGCCCTCACCTACACCGTGCGCGGCTACAACACGCTGATCTCGCGCAGCGAGGCCGACGAGACCATGTGTTTTCTGCCGCTGTGTCACATCGCCGAGCGCATGGGCGGCGAATACTTCTCGCTCTACACCGGCGCGCGCCTGAACTTTGTCGAGAACCCCGACACCGTGCCCGAGAACGTGCGAGAGATCGCGCCCACGGTGTTCACCGCCGTGCCGCGGGTATGGGAGAAGTTCTATTCGGGCGTGATGATCGCACTCAAGGAATCCACGCGCATGCAGCAGGCGGCCTATGCCTGGTCGATTGGCGTGGGCACCCGCATCGCAGATCGGGTGCTGGCCGGACAGCCGGTGGGCGGTTTGCTGAAGGCGCAGTTCATGCTGGCGCGCTTTCTGGCGCTCAACAATGTGCGCAAGCTCATCGGCATCCACCGTGCGCGCTTTCTGGTCACAGGCGCAGCGCCCATTTCGCCCGATCTGGTGAAGTGGTACCTGGCGCTGGGTGTGCCCATGCTGGAGGTGTGGGGCATGACCGAGACCTGCGGCGCCTCCACCGGTGTGCCGGCCAGCCGCATCAAACCCGGCTCCATCGGCCCCGCGGCCAGCTACAACGAGGTGCGCATCGACCCCGCCACGGGCGAAATCCTGGTGCGTGGCCCCAATGTGTTCAAGGGCTACCTCAACCAGCCCGAGAGAACCGCTGAAACCATCGACCCCGAAGGTTGGCTGCACACGGGGGATGTGGGCCTGATCGACGCCGATGGCTACCTTCGCATCACCGACCGCATGAAGGACATCATCATCACGGCGGGTGGCAAGAACATCACGCCCAGCGAGCTGGAGAACGAGCTCAAGTTCAGCCCCTACATCACCGACGCGGTGGTGATTGGCGACAAGCTGCCCTACCTCACGGTCATCATCATGATCGACCAGGAGAACGTGGAGAAGTACGCGCAGGACAACGACGTGCCGTTCTCCAACTACGCCAGCCTGACCCGCACGCGCGAGGTACAGGAACTGATCCAGGGCGAGATCGACCGCGTCAACACCAAGTTCGCCCGCGTGGAGCAGATCAAGAAGTTCTTCCTGCTGGACACCCAGCTCACGGCCGAGGACGAAGAGCTGACACCCACCATGAAGCTCAAGCGCAAGCTGGTGCAGCAGAAGTACGCACCGCAGATTGAGGCGATGTACCGGTAGGTGCGCACGTCACGCAACCACAGGCCACGCCCATCAGGATAGGGAAAGTGCTGGTGCCCCACCCCGGGCATCGTTCTATAACGAGCAACCGAGTTCGATCCAACCAAAGGAGACGTGCCATGAAGTTTCATCACATTGCCGCGCTGGCCATCGTGGCCATGGCCGGAGGTGCTGCACAGGCGCAGCCCAGCCAGGGCGTGAGCAAGGACACCATCACGCTGGGTTCCATCCAGGATCTGTCCGGCCCGCTGGCGGGCTTTGGCAAGCAGGTGCGGCTGGGCATGATGCTGCGCGTGGACGAGGCCAACGAGCAAGGCGGCGTCAATGGCCGCAAGCTGGACCTGAAGGTGGAAGACTCGGGCTACGACCCCAAGAAAGCCGTGCTGGCCGCGCAAAAGCTCGTGAACCAGGACAAGATCTTCATGATGGTGGCGCACATCGGCACCGCCCAAAACCTGGCCGCCATGCCCGTGCAGTTCAGCAAGAACGTGATCAACTTCTTCCCGGTGACGGCCGCGCGGGAAATGTACGAGCCCTTCCACAAGCTCAAGTATTCGTTTGCCGCCACTTACTACGACCAGATCCGCCTTGCAGCCCCCAAGCTCATCAAGGAAAAGGGCGCCAAGAAGATCTGCACCATCTACCAGGACGATGAATTTGGCCTGGAGGTGATGCGCGGGGGCGAAGCGGCACTCAAGTCCATGGGCATGGACTTCACCGAGAAGACCTCGTACAAGCGCGGCGCCACCGACTTCTCTTCACAGGTCGCCAAGATGAAGTCGTCCGAATGCGACTTCGTGATCCTGGGCACCATCATCCGCGAGACCATCGGCACGATCGGCGAGGCGCGCAAGACGGGCTTCAACCCCACCTTCCTGGGCTCCAGCGCCGCCTACACCGACCTCATCCACAAGCTGGGCGGCAAGCCCATGGACGGGCTGTACGCCACCATGACGGTGCAACACCCCTACCTGGATGAAGCCAGCCAGCCCATCCGCTTCTGGGCCAACAAGTACAAGACCAAGTTCAACGAAGACCCCACCGTGTTCTCGGTCTACGGCTACAACGCCATCGATGCCTTCATCAAGGCGGCCCAGAAGGCGGGCCCCAACCTGAGCACCGACAGCTTCATCAAGGCCATGGACACCATGGTGATTCCGCCCGACATGTTCGGCAGCGCCGAGGGCACCTTTGGCCCACAAAAGCGCCTGGGCAGCGATCTTTCTCGCCTGTCGCAGATCACCGATGGCAAGTGGAAGGTGGTCTCCGACTACGTCAAGCCATGAGCGCCTGACCCGCCTCCTTCAAGCCGCCTTCGGGCGGCTTTTGCGTTTCAGGGGGTGCATCCGGGCTCAGTCGGTGGCAGAATTTAACCAAGCAGTAACTTTGCATAAATAACCTGGTTGCCCCACCATGATCGAACGCACCCTCTTCCAACCCGACCACCAGGCCTTTGCCGACAGCTTTCGCCGCTTCATCGACAAGGAAGTGACGCCCCACCACGCCGCCTGGGAAGACCAGGGCTATGTGGCGCGCGAGGTGTGGAGCCAGGCGGGCGCCAACGGCTTTCTGTGCATGAGCCTGCCCGAGGAGTATGGCGGCGCTGGGGCCGACAAGCTCTATTCGGTAGCGCAGATGGAAGAGCTGGCGCGCGCCGGCACCACGGGCATCGGCTTTGGGCTGCACAGTGAAATCGTGGCGCCCTACATCCTTCACTACGGCACTGAAGCCCAGAAACAGAAGTACCTGCCGCAGATGGCCAGCGGCGCCGTGGTGGGTGCCATCGCCATGAGCGAGCCGGCTGCGGGCAGCGACCTGCAAGGCATCAAGACCACGGCCATCAAAAGTGCGGACGGATCACACTACGTGCTGAACGGCAGCAAGACCTTCATCACCAACGGCTGGCATGCCGACCTGGTGATCGTGGTCGCCAAGACCGACCCGGCGGCCGGGGCCAAGGGCACCAGCCTGTTGCTGGTGGAGCGCGGCATGCCCGGCTTTGAAAAGGGCCAGCGCCTCAAGAAGATGGGCATGAAGGCGCAGGACACGTCTGAGCTGTTCTTCAACGACGTGCAGGTGCCGGTGGACAACTTGCTGGGCGGCCCCGCCATGGAAGGGCGTGGCTTCATCTGCCTGATGGAGCAGCTGCCCTGGGAGCGCCTGCAGATCGCCATCACCGCCGTGGCCGCCGCCCAGGCCGCCATTGACTGGACGCTGGACTACGTCAAGCAGCGCAAGGTCTTTGGCCAGAGCGTGGCGTCATTTCAAAACACCCGCCACATCCTGGCCGAGCTGCAAACGCAGGTGCAGGTGGCCCGCGTGTTCGTGGACAAATGCTGTGAGCTGATCGTGCGCGATCAGCTCGACACCGAAACCGCCAGCATGGCCAAGTACTGGACGACCGACCTGCAGTGCAAGGTGATGGACGAATGCGTGCAGCTGTTTGGCGGCTACGGCTACATGTGGGAATACCCCATCACCCGCGCCTACGCCGATGCACGCGTGCAGCGCATTTATGGCGGCACCAACGAGATCATGAAAGAAGTGATTGCACGGGCCATGGGCCTGGGCAAATAACGGAATGCACCGCGCCGTGAATAACGCAGTGCCCGACTCCCGGCACCACGTCGCAGTGGACGCCGAATGCCGCTACAGGTACCAGGCGGCGCGCGCTTCCTCGGGGCTCAGCGGCGCACCGGGGCGGCGGTCGGTGACATTCAGCCAGGAGCGCACACCCTGGCTGCCGCTCAGCGCACGCATCAGCAGCAAGCCTGCGCCAATGCCGCGTATGGCCGCCGAGCTGCGGCTGGGCGCCATGAAGGCCGCCACCGCCAGCGCACTGGATGCAGCCAGCACGACATGGTGCTCCAGCGCAAATCCTTCGCGCGTGTCGTCGTATTCGATGGCGCTGCGAGCGATGCGCTGCAATGCAGGGGATGTATTTCGTTCCATAGCCAGAAATGTAGATAGCAACCGCCGAAAGATAGTGCAAAAACCACTGCACCCGCGTCAGAAAGCACCTTGTAGTGGCGTGGGCCAGCCCAGCTGCTTCACCACGATACCCGCTTGAAGTTTAGAGAAACCACCGGAGACCATTCATGACCGAAGCCTATGTATTCGATGCGCTGCGCACCCCGCGCGGCAAGGGCAAGAAGGACGGCACCCTGCACGAGGTCAAGCCCATCGACCTGCTGGCAGGCCTGCTGACGGAGCTGCAAGCGCGCCACCGCTTCGACACGGCGGCGGTGGACGACGTGGTCATGGGCATCGTCTCTCCCGTGGGCGAACAGGGCTCGGTGCTGCCCAAGGTCGCGGCGCTCAAGGCCGGGTGGGACTTTCGCTGCGCGGGTGTGCAGGTCAACCGTTTCTGCGCCTCGGGCCTGGAAGCCGTGAACCTGGCCGCGCAAAAGGTGCGCAGCGGCTGGGAGGACCTGGTGGTGGCCGGCGGCGTGGAAAGCATGAGCCGCGTGCCCATCGGCTCCGACGGTGGCGCCTGGGCGCAAGACCCCGCCACCAACTCCGCCACGCTGTTCGTGCCCCAGGGCATCGGCGCCGACCTGATCGCCACGCTGGACGGCTACACCCGTGCCGATGTGGACGCCTTCGCGCTCGAATCGCAGCGCCGCGCCACCGCCGCGCGTGCCGCGGGCTACTTTAAGAACTCTGTCGTGCCCGTGCGCGACTTCATCGGCCAGACCATTTTGGCCGAAGACGAATTCATCAAGCCCAAGACGACCCTTGAAGGCCTGGGCGCGCTCAAGGCATCGTTCGAGCAACTGGGTGGCATGGGCTTTGATGCCGTGGCGCTGCAGCGCTACCCGCAGGTGGAGCGTATCCACCACGTTCACCACGCGGGCAACTCGTCGGGCATTGTGGACGGCGCAGCCGCCGTGCTCATCGGCAACGAGGCTGCCGCCAAGGCCCACGGCCTCACGCCGCGCGCACGCATCGTGGCCACGGCGCTCAGCGGGGCCGACCCCACCATCATGCTCACCGGCCCCGTGCCCGCTGCCAAGAAGGCGCTGGCCCGCGCGGGCATGACCATCGACCAGATCGACCTGTTTGAAGTGAACGAGGCCTTTGCCGCCGTGCCCATGCGCTTCATGCGCGAGCTGGGCGTGCCCCACGACAAGGTCAACGTGAACGGCGGCGCCATCGCCATGGGTCACCCGCTGGGCGCCACGGGCGCCATGATCCTAGGCACCTTGATTGACGAGCTGCACCGCCGGGGCCAGCGCTATGGCCTGGCCACGCTGTGCGTGGGCGGTGGCATGGGCATCGCAACGATTGTTGAACGTATCTGAACGGGCAGGAGACAAGATCATCATGCAAACCATCCGCTACGAACTCATCCCCGCCCAGGGCACCGAAGGCCAGGTCGCCGTCATCACGTTTGACGAAACCAATTCCCCCGTCAACACCATGTGTCGCCAGTGGCAGCAAGAGCTGGGCGAGGTCACCGCACAGGTGCTGGGCGACCGCGAACGCCTGGGCACTGCGCTCAAAGGCATCGTGCTCGCGTCGGCCAAGACCAGCTTCTTTGCCGGGGCCGACCTCAAGGCCACCATGCGCCTCACACCCGCCGATGCGCCCAACGCGTTTGGCGAAATCGAGCGCATGAAGAAACACTTTCGCACGCTCGAAACGCTGGGCATCCCCGTGGTGGCCTGCCTCAACGGCGCAGCGCTGGGCGGTGGGTGGGAGGTGGCCCTGGTCGCCCACTACCGCATCGCCGTGGCCGACCCCAAGATCCAGTTCGGCCTGCCCGAGGTGACGCTGGGCCTGATGCCCGGCGCCACCGGCGTGACCAAGATGACGCGCCTGCTGGGCCTGATGGGCGCGCAGCCCTACATCCTGGAAGGCAAGCTCTTCAACCCCGCCGAAGCGCTGGAGCTGCAACTGGTGCACGAGCTGGTGGCCACGCGCGAGCAGTTGCTGCCCGCCGCCCTGGCCCACATCGCCACCCACCCGCACGCTGTGCAGCCGTGGGATGACAAGAACTACAAAATGCCCGGCGGCACACCCGCCAACCCCAAGATTGCGGGCGCCCTCACCGTGGCGCCCGCCATGCTCAAGAAGACCACGCGCGGCCGCTACCCCGCGCCCGAGGCTGCACTGGCCGCCATGGTCGAAGGCGCGATGGTGGACTACGACACCGCCCTGCGCATCGAAAGCCGCTACCTCGCCCGCCTGATGACCGGCCCCGTGGCGCGCAACATGATCAACACGTTCTTCTTTGACATGAACGCGATCAAGAGCGGCAAGTCGCGCCCCGGCTCGGCCCCACGCTACAAGCCACAAAAGGTCGGCATCCTGGGCGCCGGCATGATGGGCGCGGGCATCGCCTGGGCCCAGGCCAGCCGGGGCATCGCCACCGTGCTCAAGGACGTGAGCACGGAGAAGGCCGAGGCCGGCAAGGCCTACTCTGCCCGCCTCACCCAGGCCCGCGTGGACAAGGGCCGCATGACGGCCGAGGCGCAGCAGGCGCTGCTGGCCCGCATCACGCCCACCGCCAGCGCGGCCGACCTGGCGGGCTGCGACCTCATCATCGAAGCCGTGTTTGAAAGCCGCGACCTCAAGGCCAAAGTCACACAAGAGGCCGAGCCGCAGCTGGCGCCCGGCGGCTTCTTTGCCAGCAACACATCCACCTTGCCCATCAGCGGCCTGGCCACGGCCAGCAGCCGGCCCGAGAAGTTTGTCGGCATCCACTTCTTCAGTCCTGTGGACAAGATGAAGCTGGTGGAAATCATCCGCGGCAAGGCCACCGACGACGAGACCGTGGCCCGTGCGTTCGACTACGTGCAGGCCCTGGGCAAGGTGCCCATCGTGGTCAACGACTCACGCGGCTTCTACACCAGCCGCACCTTCGGCACCTTTGTGATGGAAGGCGCCGCCATGCTGGGCGAAGGCATCCCCGCCGCCGCCATTGAAAACGCCGCCATGCAGGCCGGCCTGCCTGTGGGCCCGCTGGCCGTGCTGGACGAAACCGCACTCACCCTGAGCGTGCACGTGCTGGACCAGACCCGCGCCGACTACGCGGCCGAAGGCAAGACCTACACCGCCACCCCCGGCGAGCTGCTGGTGGAGCGCATGGTCAAGGAGCTGAAGCGCCCCGGCCGTGCGGGTGGTGGCGGCTTTTACGACTACCCCGCAGGCGCCAGGAAGCACCTGTGGCCCGAGCTGAAACCCCTGTTCGAAAAGCCCGGCGTGGAATGGAGCGTGCAGGAGATCCAGGACCGCCTGCTCTACCGCCAGGCCATCGAGACCGCACGCTGTCTGGCCGAGGGCGTGCTGACCAGCGTGCATGACGCGAACATTGGGTCGATTTTTGGGATAGGGTTTCCGGCGTGGACGGGAGGGGCGATGCAGTTCGTTTATGGAACGGGTGTTGAGGCGTTCCTGAAGCGTGCGGATGAACTGGCGGCGAAGTATGGAGCGGGGTTCACGTTAGAAACAAAAGTCCGAGATGCCATCCGCGAATTTCAGCCACGCTATTGACTGAACCAGGGCCCTTCAAGTCGGATACCTGAAGGAGCTAACTTCAGGCTCCCGCAATGCATCCCCGACCAACTGCCACATATGTTGGTCTGGGGTTGTTGCGAACACGAACCACAACTCTGCAATGTGCAGGGCGGGAAACACAACCTCCTCCAGAGAGAAACGGCCCTCTCTGTTGAGAAAGATAGCAACTATCAGGTCATCGCCGGAATATTTGCTCAAACCATCGACCAATGCCTGGACAGTTGCACCTTCGTTCAAATGCGCGGGCACTAACTCCTTGAGTTGCACTCGCGCAAAGTGCTGAGCATCAGCAGTCCGCCATGTGGCAACGAAGTCATAGTCACTTGATTCCACGGGGGAAAACAAAACCTGGTACCCCAGACGCAGGGACATGCCATGGCAAAAAAGCGCAGCATGGCGGAACTCGCGTATGTGCTTCAAGCCGTTGGTTCGTAGATTGCGGACTTGTGGGGACAAGTTTGCGCCTACCATTTGTGCCTCGATCTGGCGGAGTTCACGCAGAACTACCGCGGGGTCACGATACGACAGCGCGGCAAATCCCTTGAGGACCGAGGAGGACTGCGTCACGGACTTTCCCCTTCACCAGCTGTAGAAGACGTTCATGTGATTTTTCCAGTTCGAACGGACTCGTTACGGTCCTGCGTACTCAGCCACCTTAAATGCTCAGTAGAGATGACACCACAAATAGTGAAGAAGCTCGTTTGCGTACTCATTGGCCAAGCAGTTCTCTCTTTCTGTGTAGCGGGCGTGTTCATGGTGTTTCACTCTCCCATGATCAAGACGGACACCATTGGGATGGTCGAAAACATCGACAGAAATTATGTACACCGCGACCAGTTGACTCCTGCGCAGATCAGTGAGTTGAACGAATACAAACGCGCCATCCAAACCAACGAAGACGCTCATTGGGGAAGGCATCGCTTTTCTCGGATGGTGGTGATTTACGGATTCTCGCTATCGGCAGCTTTGAGCCTTGTAGTCGTCTGGCTTCTTGCGCGGCGGGTGTGTCCTGACCCTTCGCAGAGTTAACGCAGCGCTACCCGAGACCACTCCGCCGCTGGGTAAAGTGTCAACTGGCGCTACTAGCTAACCCAAGCTGCGGCGCTGGGCGCTATTCCCGCTCACTGAATGCCCGCAGCCTTCAACCCCAACATCCCCCGCGCCTCCTCCGGCGAAGCCACTTCCCGCCCCGCATTGCGCGCGTACTCCGCCAGCTTCTCAATCAACGGCCCGTTCGAATCCGCCTTGGTCCCATCCGGCAGATAGAACGTGTCCTCCAGCCCCGTGCGCAGGTGCCCGCCCAGTTCGGCCACGCGCTGGTGCACGGGCCAGATCTCGCTGCGGCCGATGACGGTGGCCTGCCAGGGGGCGTCCTTGATCTTGAGCTTGAGCAAGATGGGCAGCAGGTCCGGGTCCGCAGGCATACCGGACTCGACGCCCATCACAAAGTTGTATTCGGGCAGGCGTTCGGTGTACATGCCGGTCTGCACATACATCTCCACGCAGCGCACGATGCCCACGTCGAAGCACTCAAACTCGGGCAGCGTGCCGGTCTCCAGCATCACGTCAATGAAGTCCTTGACCTTGGCGGGCTGGTTGTCGAACAGCATGGGCGTCCAGGCCCAGGTGCCGTTGCTGCGCACCTTCAGGTAGTTGAGCGAGCCGGCGTTGCACGCGGCCATCTCGGGGCGGGTGGCGCGCAGGCAATCCAGCGGGCCCTGGTAATTGGGGCCCACCACGCCGGTGGTCTGGTTGATGATCAAACCGGGGCAGGCCTCGCGCATGGCTTGCACGCAGTCGCGCGCCACCTGCGGGTCCCAGCTGGGCAGGTGGCCCTTGCCGGGCTCCTGGTTGCGAAAGTGCACGTGGACCACGGCGGCGCCTGCGTCGTAGGCGCGGCGGGCTTCCTGGGCCAGTTGCTCGGGCGTGACGGGCACGTGGTGCTGGCCGGGGTCCGTCAGCACGCCGGTGATGGCGCAGGTGATGATGGCTTTGTGGCTGTGGTCGGTGCTGTGCATGGTGCCTGTCTCCTTCAAATGCCTAGCTGGCGTGCAGCCAGGTCCTTCATGATTTCTTCCGCACCGCCGCCGATCATCATGACCTTGACCTCGCGGTAGATGCGCTCGCTGACGGTGCCGCGCATAAAGCCCATGCCGCCCAGGATCTGCACGGCCTGGTCGGCACAGAACTGCATGGTTTGGGTGGCGTGGTTCTTGAGCAGACACACCTGCGCTACCCACTCGGGGCCGGTGCGGCCTGCGTCAGCCTGCGCAGCCACGGATTCGCACCACGCGGCGGTGGACTGGATGCGCATCTGCATGTCCACCAGCTTGTGGCGGATGACCTGGTGCTCTACCAGTGCGGCGCCAAAGGTCTTGCGCTGGCGGGCCCAGGCCAGGGCTTCGTCGTAGCAGGCCTCGGCAAAGCCCAGGGCCGACGCGGCCAGGCCAAAACGCTCACCGTTGAAGTTGGCCATGATGATGCGAAAGCCCGCGCCCTCTTCGCCCAGCAGGTAGCGGGCGGGCACGCGCACATTGTCGAAGCGCAGGTGGGCAGTGTCGGAGCACAGCCAGCCCATCTTGTCGAGCTTGCTGCGCGACAGGCCTGCGCTGTGGCCGGGCATGAGCAGCATGGAGATGCCGCCACTGCCCTTGCTGCCAGCGTCGCCAGTGCGCACAGCCACCGTGATCCAGTCCGCGCGCATGCCGGAGGTGATGAACACCTTTTCGCCGTTGACGATGTACTCATCGCCCTCGCGCCGCGCGGTGGTCTTGAGCTGGGCTACGTCGGACCCGCCCCCGGGTTCAGTGATCGCCAGCGCAGCGATTTGCTCGCCCGCCAGCACCGGTGGAATGACCTCAGCGCGCACAGCATCGCTGCCATGCGCCAGCACGGGCGGCAGGCCGATGTTGTGCGACAGCAGGCTGGCCAGCACGCCGCCGCTGGCGCCGTGGCGGCTGAGCGCGCGCCACAGCGGCAAGCGCAAGGCGTAGCTGGCGGGCGTGCCGCCGTACTGCTCGGGGTAGCCCAGGCCCAGCAGGCCCAGGTCGGCCGCGCGGCGGTACAGGCTGCGGGGGAATTCACCGGCCGCGTCCCACGCGTCCACATGCGGCGCGATCTCGGTACGGGCAAAACGGGTGACGGTGTCGGCGAGGGCAGTGCGGTCTTCGTCGCTCACAGAACTTGCATCGGACGTGGCGGTCATGCGGGCGCTCCTTGCGTGGCAGGTGCAAAGCGGGCCAGCACCTGGCCGGGGGACACCTGCTGGCCGGGGGCCACCAGCAGCTCGGCCACCGTGACGGCTGCGGGGCTGGCCAGGGTGTGTTCTAGCTTCATGGATTCGATGACCACCACGGTGTCGCCCGCCGCCAGCGCCTGGCCTGCGGCCACAGGCAGTGCCACCACCTTGCCGTTGAAGGGAGCGCGCAACTCCATCGCACCGCCCGCCGCACCCGCGCGCGCGGCGGGTTCCCATGAGGCGTCCTCCACCCAGCCATCCACACCACCGGTTTGCCAGTGCCAGCGCCGGGGGCCTACCGCCACGCAGTGCACACCGCGCTGGGGCAGTTGCAAAGTCACAGACTCCGCCTCCGCCTGTTCCACCAGCAGCCGCCCGCCGCCCAGCTCGCGCACGGCGATGGAGTGCACCTCGCCCTGGTGGCGCAGCCGCAGGGGCCTGGCCATGGCACAAGGCAGGTCCGACGTCGGATTTGAAGCAAAAATGGCCGATAGCGCCGAAGGAATATGCACTGACAGCTCACTATTTGATAGCAACCGCTGCAACTCCTGTGCATGCTCCGCCAAGAACGGCACCAGCGCTTGGCCGCTGGCAAACACGGGGTGCTGCAGGCAGGCCGCCAGAAACGCGCGGTTGGTGGGCAGGCCCAGCACGCGGGTGCCCTGCAGCGCGCGGACCAGCGCGGCGATGGCCTCCGCCCGCGTGGGCGCGTGCACGATGAGCTTGCCCAGCATGGCGTCGTAGTGAGGCGTGACCTCTGCCCCCTCCTCCAGCGCGTGGTCAAAGCGCAGCGCGCCCGGCGCAGCCCGTTCAAACGCGGTGGCCGGTGGTGCGCTGAACTGCAGCACGCGGCCGGTGTGGGGGCGGAAGTGCGCGTCTTCGGCACACAGGCGCACTTCGACGGCGTGGCCTTGCAGATGCACCTCATCTTGCGTGAGCGGCAGCGGCTCGCCCCGAGCCATGCGGATTTGCCATTCCACCAGGTCCAGCCCCGTGAGCGCTTCGGTCACCGGGTGCTCCACCTGCAGGCGGGTGTTCATCTCCATCAGATAGAAGTCACTGCCGTCGAGCAAGAACTCCACCGTGCCCGCCCCCACATAGCCAGCAGCCTGGGCCAGCGCCACGGCGCAGGCGCCCATGCGCTCGCGCAATGCTGCGTCCACGGCTGGGCTGGGGGCCTCTTCAATGATCTTCTGGTGGCGACGCTGCACCGAGCAGTCGCGCTCACCCAGATGGATGCATGCGCCGTGGGCGTCGGCAAAGACTTGCACCTCCACATGGCGCGGCTGCAGCAGTGCGCGTTCGATGAGCAGGTCGCCACAGCCAAAGCCCGCCAGTGCTTCGGACCGGGCGCTGGCGAGCGCGGCGGGCAACTGCGCCAGGTCGGTGACCAGGCGCATGCCGCGCCCTCCCCCACCCGCCACGGCCTTGACCATGAGGGGCGTGCCGATGCGTGCAGCCTCGGCGGCAAAGCGTTCGTCGCTCTGGTCGTCGCCCGCATAGCCGGGCAGGCAGGGCACGTCCTGCGACTGGGCCAACGCCTTGGCCCCGGCCTTGCTGCCCAGCGCGCGGATGGCGCCGGGCGGCGGGCCGATCCAGGTCAAGCCCGCATCGACCACGGCCTGGGCGAAGTCAGCGTTCTCGCTGAGGAAGCCATAGCCGGGGTGCACGGCATCTGCGCCGGTGGCACGGGCGGCGCCCAGCAGCTTGTCGATGCGCAGGTAGGTGTCGGCGCTGGCCGCGCCACCCAACGCCACGGCCTGAGTGGCTTCGCGCACGTGCAGGGCGTTGGCATCGGGGTCGGAATAGACAGCGACGGTTTCGATGCCCATGCGGTGGGCGGTGTGGATGATGCGGCTGGCGATCTCGCCGCGATTGGCGATGAGGATCTTTTTCATAGGCTGTGCCCTCGCGGCTCCATCGCCCGCCAGCACGCTGCGCGTGCACGGGCAATCTGCTTCGCCATGCCTGCGGCATGAACAGCCCGATTGGCTATGAGGATTTTCTTCATGAGTTTGCACTCCACGGCGACGCCTTGCGCGCAGCAAACGCCGCCAGCCCTTGCGGCGCCTCGGGACCACGCAGCGCCTGCGAAAAAGCAATTGCCGCTTCGTCCAGCAGCGCGGGCAACGGCGTTTCGGGCTGGGCCAGCAGCAAACGTTTGGTAGCAGCCACGGCCTGGGGCGCAGCGGCGGAATGGCGTGCGATGGCGGCTTGCACAGCAGCCTCCATGTCGCCACTCACCACCTCATCGACCAGCCCCGCGATTTGAGCTTTCGCGGCATCCCAGCGCTCGCCCGTCAGCAGACAACGCCGCGCAGCGGCAGACCCAAGCCGCCGCACCACAAAGGGCGCGATCTGCGCAGGCACGATGCCCAGCGTGACCTCGGGCGTGGCGAACTGCGCGCTGGTATGGGCCAACACCTGGTCTGCGCAGCACACCAGACCAAAGCCGCCGCCCATGGCCGCCCCTTCCACCGCCACGATGAGCCACTGCGGCAGTGCACACAGGGCCTGCAGCAACGCGCCAAAGCGGCGGTTCAGTGGAACCAGCGGGTCGGCTTCGCCGGCGGCCAGGGGCTGGCCAATGGTCTTGGCAAAGCCGCCCAGGCTGCCCCCCGCGCAAAAGTGGCCGCCCGCGCCGCGCAGCACCACGCCGCGCAGGTCGGCATCGGTTGCAGCCCGCTCACACGCGGCTATCAAACCGTCAACCACCGCCTCGGACAGCGCGTTGCGGCTGGCCGGGTCTTTGAGCGTCCAGGTTTCCACACAGCCGCTGGCCAGCGGCGCGCGGTCGATCAACAGCAATTCAGCCATGTCAGTGCACGGGCCGCTTGGCGATGCCCATAAGCTTGGCGAGGATGCCCAGCATCACTTCGTCCGCACCGCCACCAATCGACGCCAGCCGCCCGTCGCGGTACATGCGCGAGACCTTGTTCTCCAGCGTGAAGCCCATGCCGCCCCAGAACTGCAGACAGGTGTCGGGCACCTCGCGGTTCAGGCGGCCGGCCTTGAGCTTGGCCATGCTGGCCAGCTCCAGCACGTCCTGCCCATTCACGTACAGGTCGCAGGCGCGGTAGGTGAGTGCGCGCAGCGCTTCGACCTCGGTCTTGAGTTCGGCCAGCTTGAACTGCACCCACTGCTGGTCGGCCAGCGTGCTGCCAAACAGCTTGCGCTCCTGCGCGTAGTCGATGGTCCACTGGATGCAGTGGTTCAGCGATTCGAGCGTGCTGGCGGCGCACCACAGGCGCTCTTCCTGGAACTGCTGCATCTGGTAGATAAAGCCCTGCCCTTCGGCACCGATGCGGTAGCGCTGCGGCACGCGCACCTCGTCAAAGTAGATCAGGCCCGTGTCGCTGCTGTGCATGCCGATCTTGCGGATCTTTTGCGCCACCTCGATGCCCTTGGTGAGCTTGCCGCCCGGGCCATCGCGCATGGGCATCATCACCAGGCTCTTGTTCTTGTGCACGGGGCCCTCGCCCGTGTTGACCAGCATGCACATCCAGTCGGCCTGCAGGCTGTTGGTGATCCACATCTTCTGGCCGGTGATCACGTAGTCGTCGCCGTCCTTGCGCGCCACGCTCTTGATGCCCGACACATCGCTGCCCGCCGCAGGCTCGCTCACGCCGATGCAGCCCACCATGTCGCCCGCAATCGCAGGGGCCAGAAAGTTGCGCTTGAGTTCTTCACTGCCGTAGCGCGCCAGCGCCGGGGTGCACATGTCGGTCTGCACGCCGATGGCCATGGGCACGCCGCCGCAGTGGATGTGGCCCAGTGCCTCGGCCATGGCGAGGCTGTACGAATAGTCCAGGCCCTGGCCGCCGTATTCCTCGGGCTTGCACAGGCCCAGCAGGCCCAGGTTGCCCATCTTCTTGAAGACCTCGTGCGCGGGGAAGATCTCGGCCGCCTCCCACTCGTCCACATGGGGGTTGATCTCTTCGTCGATGAAGCGCTTGAGGGTCTTCTGGATCTCGCGGTGCTCGTGTGTGAACTGCATGGTGCTTGTCTCCTGCTGTTGCGTTTGTACGTTTGTATGCCTGCAAACCTCGATCACGAAAGCTGAAACTGCCCCAGCGGCTGGGGCCGCCCGTTGAGCACCAGCTCCACCTGGTGGGCGCCGGGGTAGTGGGTGCGTGTGGTCATCTGCTGCAGCGACAGCGTCTTGCCTACGGCCACGGTGGCGCCGGGGGCGATGTCCAGCGTCTGCAGCTTGAACACCTTGGGCGCCGCGCCGCCGTGGGCCTTGACGTAGTGCACCTTCAGGTCCGCCAACACGCGCTGGGGATGCGGCGTGGGGTTGTGCAGCTCGGCCTCGATACGCACCTTGTCGCCGATGCGGGCGCGGGCGGGCAGCACGCGCGCGGCCCGCACATCCAGCGCCACGGCGTGGCCCACGCCCAAGGCATCGAGCGCGCCAGCGTCGCCGCATTTGATGAGAAAACGCAGGCCGTGGCGCACCAGGGCTTCGCGCGGGGCGGGCGCGCCCTGCAACCAGGTGCGCGCGGTGCCCACGGCCAGGTCGGGGTGGTCCTTGGCGATATCGCCCAGGTGGTTGGCGACCGAGCGGCGCACATATGACGATGGGTCGTCCTTGAGCGCATCGAGCAACGGCAGGGCCAGCTGCGGGTTCTTCTGGAATGCAGGCAAACGCGGCGCCCAGGGCAGGCGGGGCCGCGTGCCTTCGCTCACCAGACGGCGCACATGGGCGTTGCCGTCGTGCGCCCAGTCGCACAGCCGCGCTAGCGTGGCGCCCTGGTGGTGCAGCAGGTAGGGGCGTATGCAGAACTCGGCGGTAAAGCGCTGGGTGAGTGCGTGCTGCGCGGCCATGGCCGCCTCGAAATGCGGCAGGCCGTGTGTGCCGATGTAGATGCTGTGGGGCAGGTACAAAAAGGCGCTGTAAGGGCGGTCACCCGCATCAGGCTCGCCCGCCGCGTCCAGACCCATGGGTGGGTCCATCGAATCGACCAGCACACCCAACGCGCGCGGCACGTCTTGCGGCAGGTGGGCCTGCAGGGCGTGCGCAATGCGCTGGCCGCGCGCCATCAGCTCCAGCGATTCGTAGCCGGGCTGTACTTGCTGCAGAAACGCGGTGGTGTCGAACTTGCGCCACGCACGGCGCACCATGGCCGCAATGCGCGGCGGCACGGTGTCGTTGAGCAGGTATTTGAGAGGCTCTGCCATCGGGGAGATTGCGTGCTCAGCGCTTACATCCGCGCCACGCCAAAGCTCAGGGGCCGCAGCGTGCGCGCCTGGGCCTCTGCGCAGGTGTCCAGGCAAAACGCCAGCACGGCGCGCGTGTCGCGCGGGTCGATCACGCCATCGTCCAGCAGCAGGCCGCTGGTGTAGAACGCATCGGCCTGGGCCTCGAACATGG
>ERZ1031516.28-NODE-28-length-23121-cov-18.382078_pt1 | contig 23121 bp, 19 predicted proteins | sample MGYA00518047_ERZ1031516 | MGnify/ENA primary metagenome ERZ1031516 (study PRJEB33718, sample SAMN03159945) | human skin metagenome | collected 2014-04-10 | study: EMG produced TPA metagenomics assembly of the PRJNA266117 data set (Human skin bacterial metagenome... | reverse complement strand
ACCAGCTGCTCTGCACGGGGCCAAACGCCGGAGGCGGCTTGGGCGACCCCTGCACATCCGGCCCGCAGGCCGTGAGGGCCAGGCAACACAGGGCCAGCGTTGCGGCCCCGCCGATGCGCTGCACGCGCCGGTGCGGGGTGCGCAAGGCGCTGTGCGATGGCAAGGGAGCGGCAGGTTTCATGGTGTCTGAGCGGTGGTGCAGCCCGATTGTCGGGCCGAACACCGCACCTGCGGTCGCTCTATTTTTGATAGCAGCTTGCGCATATTCCACTAGCGCCTCAGCACCAAAAGGCTCCAAAACCGTGTTGACGATCGCCCAGAGGGGTCTGCGAGATCGCCAGGCTACGGATGTGCAGGCCCCGCCCGCACACGGGCCAGCGCCTCGGGCACATCGCGCCACGCCGGACGGCCGGGGGCGTAGCGCTGGCGCATGTAGCCCGCCAGCTCGGTGATCTGCGCATCGCTGAGCGCGTGGCCAAAGCCGGGCATGAAGCCGATGTCCCGCGCGGCGGGCTCGCGGATGCCGTGCACGATGACCTGCAGCAGGTTGTCGGGCCGGTCGCTGTGCAGGTTGCTGTTGAGCGCCAGGGGCACGTTCACGCCCAGCAGGCGCGGGCCGTCGCCGTCGTGGTGGCAGGCGGCGCAGGCACCGTCGAACAGGCGCTGGGCCTGGCCGGGCTGCGGGGCCAGCGCAGCGGCCTGGGCCACAGCGGTTTGGGCGCGCTGCTGCGGGTCAGACACTGGCAGGGTGGCTGGCTGGGTAGCCGCTTCCGTCGCGGTGAACGAGGCCAGGTAGCCCGCCATGGCGCGGATGTCTTCGTCCGGCAAGTGGGCTAGCTCGCGTACCACGGGCGCCATGGGGCCGGAGGCACTGCCGTGCTGCGGGCTGTGGCCGTGGCGCAGGTAGCCATACAAAGCATCGGCCGTCCAGGGCACGGGCGCCTTCGACAGGCCGGTGAGCGCAGGCGCCTCCCAGCCATCCACCATGGTGCCCGAGAGGAACGCAGCCCCACCCAGCTCGGCCCCCAGCGCATTGCGCGGCGTGTGGCAGGCGCCGCAGTGGCCCACGCCCTGCACCAGGTAGGCGCCCCGATTCCATTCGGGCGGGCGATTCGGGTCGGGCTTGAACGGGGTCGCGTCGTGGAACAGCGCGTTCCAGCCCGCCATGAGCGGGCGCACGCTGAACGGGAAGGCCAACTCGGTCTTCGGCACCTCGGCCCGCACGGCGGGCTGCGCCATCAGGTAGGCGTACAGCGCGGTCAGGTCGTCGTCGCTCATCTTGGCGAACGACGTGTAAGGGAACGCGGGGTACAGGTGTTTGCCATCGCGCGAGATGCCTTCGCGCATGGCGCGCTGGAAGGCGCTGAAGGACCACTGGCCGATGCCGGTCTCGGCGTCAGGCGTGAGGTTGGTGGTGTAGACCTTGCCGAACGGCGTTTCCATCGCGCGGCCGCCCGTGTTGGGCGTGCCGCCTGGAGCGGTGTGGCACACCACGCAGTCGCCCGCAGCGGCCAGCAGGCGGCCCCGCTCGATGGTGGCGGCGTTGTAGACCGAGGCACCCGCCGTGTGCACCACGGGTGCGATGGAAGGGCGCCAGCCCAGCAGCGCCGCGCCCAGGGCGATGCCACCGGCGACGAGAGCCAAGGCGCGTGCCCAGGGGCTGCGCTGGGTGGGCCATGTGGCGCTGGCGGGCACGGTGGGTGCGGGCAGCTCCAGCGTGGGCAGTACCTCGGCCTGCTCGGTGGGTGCGGTGCTGCCTGCAGCCGCCTCGCCTGCGCCGCCGGGCAAGGGGTTGAGCCCGGCGCGCACCACCTCGGGCGTGAACGGCGGCGCACGGAAGCGCACGCCGGTCGCATCAAAAATCGCGTTGGCAATCGCTGCCGTGCCCGGCACTGACGACGACTCGCCGGAGCCCAGCGGCGCCTCGTCCTGCCGGGGCATGTGCATGACCTCGATGACCGGCACCTCGCGGAAGCTCAGGATGGGGTAGCTGCCCCATTCGCGGTTGTCCACGGCCTGCTTGACAGGCTCGAACGTCACCTGCTCCTTGAGCGCGCGGCTGGTGGTCTGCAGCACGTTGCCGTGCACCTGCTGCTCCACACCGGCGGGGTTCACCATCAGGCCCGCATCGTGCCCCACAACCACGCGGCGCACATGCACCTCGCCGGTCTTCTTGTTGACCTCTACATCGGCCACCCAGGCCGCCCAGGCGGCGCCAAAGCCGGGCCATTTGCTGTGGATGTAACGGGCATAGGCAAAGCCCTGGCCTTGGACCCACTCACCTTTGTTGTCACCCTCCAAGGGGCGCTGCTGCGGGCCGGTGCGGCGAATCCAGCCCGCCTTTTCGGCCGTGGCCTGCACCAGCTCGGCGGCGCGCGGGTCGTTCAGCAACCGCAGGCGAAACTGCACCGGGTCCACCCCCGCCGCCGTCGCCAGCTCGTCCACATAGGACTCGTGCGCAAACGAGTTGGGCAGGGCCGACACGCCGCGCAGCCACGACGCGCGCACGATGGGCGGCATGTCGTTGACGGCCACGCGCAGGTTGTCGTACTGGTAGGGCGGGCGCGCGGTGCGGTCGCCCATCTCGTAGGCCTGGGCCACGGGTTCGATGGTGCGGGTGAGCAGCAGGGCCAGCGTGGGCGCGCCGTTGGAGGGGTAGGACGTTTCAAAGTCGTACGCCGCCACGGTGCCATCGGCCTTGAGCCCGCCGCGCACCTGCATGAGCTGGGCTGTGCCCTTGGGCTCCCACAAATGCTCTTGCTCGCGCGTGAGCTGCACGCGCACCGGCGCACCGACGGCGCGCGAGAGCAGCGCGGCATCGGCCGCCACGTCATCGGCGCCATTGCGGCCATAGCAGCCTGCGGCCTCCATGCGGATCAGGTCAATGTCCACATCAGCCAGCCCCATCAGACGCGCCAGGTCGGCGCGCAGCACATGGGGGTTTTGCGTGCCAGCCCACACCGCCATGCGCGGGCGGCCCGTGCTGTCATCACTGCGCCATTCGGCCACCGCGCACGATGGGCCGATGGAGCCGTGCATCTGGTACGGCCACACATAGGTGCGTGGCATGGGCTGGCCGTTGGCAGACAGCGCGGCCAGGGCGCCCTCCACATCGCCCTCGTCCACCAGGCGGCGCTGCGTGGCGGGGTTGGCGCGGATGGCTTGTTCCAGCGCCTCGGCGCTGTCCTGGCGCGGGAAGCCAGGCCAGTCCTTCCAGCGCACTTTCAGATCGCGCAGCGCCTGCTCGGCCTGCTCCTCGCGCTCCGCGACGATGCCCACAAAGTCGCGGATCACCACCACGGCGCGGATGCCGGGGATGTGGGCGATGGACTGCTGGTCCACCGATTCGAGCGTGTTGCCGATGAAGTCGCCATGGTCCGCCCCCGCATACGGCGGGCGCACCACCCGGCCGTGCAGCATGCCGGGCACGCGCATGTCGTGCACAAACACCAGCTCGCCGCTGACCTTGGCGGGGATGTCCACACGCGGCACGGACTGGCCGACCACGGTGTAATCGGCGGCGGCCTTGGTGGTCGTGGCGTCCACCAGCTCCAGCGTGGTGTGCGCGCCCGCCAGCAGCGCGCCGTAGGCCACTTGGCGCGACGGGTCTGCAGTGACCTGCACCACCCCGGCGCGCACCTGCAGTGCCTCCACCGGCACGCCCAGCCGCTCTGCGGCCTGGGCCACCAGCCAGTGGCGCGCCTGCGCGGCAGCGGTGCGCAGGGGCTTGGCGTGGATCTGGATGGATGCACTCGCGATGGTGGCGCCCTGGTTGGGCGCGCGCGTGGTGTCGCCCAGCACCATGTTCACCTGCGCCAGCGGTACGTCGAGTTCTTCGGCCACGATCTGCGCGAGTGCGGTGCGGATGCCAGTGCCCAGGTCCACATGGCCGCTCAGCGCAGTCACGCTGCCGTCGTCCCACACGGCGATCAGTATCTCCACGCCCTCGGCCGGGTTGCCCGCCACCAGCGCGGGCTGGCCCTTGACGGGCGGTGGCGCGGGCGGTGGGTTGCGCACCACCAGCAGCACGCCCCGGGCGGCATGGAAGTCGGCGCGGGTGAGCGGGCTGTGGGCGCGCAGGGGTGCGGCGTTGTCAGGTGTGGCGCTCATGCCCGGGCCTCGCGCATCAACTGGGCCGCGCGCAGCACAGCACGGATGATTTCGACATGCGTGCCGCAGCGGCACAGGTTGCCCGACAGCTCGCGGCGCACGGCGGCTTCGTCGGGGTCAGGATTGCGCTCCAGCAAGGCCACGGCCATCATCACCATGCCGTTCAGGCAATAGCCGCACTGCGCGGCCTGTTCATCCACAAAGGCCTGCTGCACCGGGTGAAGTCCTGCGGTGCGGCTGCAGCGCCCGGGCAGCCCTTCCAGCGTGGTCACCTCGCGGCCCGCCACGCCCTGCGCCGGGATCACGCAGGCCCGCGCGGCAATGCCGTCCACCAGCACCGTACATGCACCACACTGCCCCAGGCCACAGCCGTATTTGGGGCCGTTGAGCGACAGGTCGTTGCGCAGCACGTGCAGCAGCGTGGCGCTGGCCAAAGTGCTTTGCGGCAGGGCAAACGGCTGGCCATTGACGACGACCGGGGAGAGTGAAGCGGGCGCGTGCATGTCTCGGTGGGTTGTTCTCAGCGTCGCAGCGACCCGCTGCGCGTGTACATCTCCAGGTCCACAAAGTTGGAGCCATTGTGGTTGTTCGGGCCGTACTGCAGCGGAAAGTCGCCGATCTTGGTGGTGCCCATGTCTTCCATGGCCTTGATGAAGCCTTCACGCGTGAGCGCTTTGCCTGCGCGCTTGAGTCCTTCCACAAACACACGCGCGGCGATATAGCCCTCCAGCATGGTGTAGCTGTCGATCTTTTCGCCTGCATCCGCGCGGTCCTTGCGGTAGTCGGCCACGATGGCCAGGCGGCTGGCCTGCGGCGAGGGCACGATGCTGGCCGTGACCAGCCCTTCGATGCCGCCGTTCAGGCGCTGGGCCGACCCCGGTGCGTCAGTGATACCCACCGAGATGGTGTACAGCGGCGACGCCGCGCCCGCCGCCCGGTAGTCACGCAGGAACACCTCCACCATCTTGCCCGCCATGATCATTACCACCGCGCCCGGCTGGGCCTTGGTGAGCTGCGCGACCTGGGGCTTGGCGTCGGTGGCGGCGATCTCCATGGGCACGGAATCGACCACCTTGACCTTCAGGCCCTGGGCGATCTGCAGGCAGGTGTCGAGGTTGGATTTGCCAAACGCGCTGTTCTGGTAGATGACGGCGATGTTGTTGATGCCCAGGGTGGCGAGGTGGCCCACGATCTTGCGCAGCTCGGTCTCGTAGCTGGCGCGCACGTGGAACAGATAGCGGTTGTGCGTGGTGCGGAAGGACGTTGTACCCACCAGCGGCGCGAACATGGGCACGCCCGCCTTCTCTGCCAGGGGCATGGCGGCGATGAGGTTGCCGGTGGCCACATAGCCGATCAGGGCGAAGACCTTGTCTTCGTCAATGAGCTTGGCGGTGTTCTCGGCGGTCTTCTTGGGCTCGTACGCGTCATCGTGCGACACCAGCTCCAGCGTGCGCCCCTGCACGCCGCCGGTCTTGTTCACCTTGTCGAACGCCAGCGCAATGCCCGCCTTGTAGTCCACCCCGAAATCCTTGGCCGGACCGGTGAACACGGCCGACTGCCCCACCTTGATGCGGGTGTCCGTCACCCCGGTCTCGGCAGCAGCCGGGCCCGCGGCCCCCAGAGCAGCGGCGGCCAGGGCCGTCAGCACCACACGGCGGTCGATGCTGCCCTCCTCCATCCCACGACATTTCATGAAACGCTCCTTACATCAAAGGCGCAAGTTTCCCTGCAAGCGGAGCGGCTGCGCAACCATTTCTGCGGGGTGTTGTGAATCCGTCAAACCCCGGCGCCGAAGCACCGGGGTGGGGCGCCATCAGGCGACATCGATGTCGCTGGACTGGATGCGTTTGACGCCCTTGGCCTTCATGTTTTTCCAGGCCGCATCGAGCGATCCGTTGAGGTCGATGGCGCGGGTCGCATCTTCAACCACATAGGTTTCGAAGCCCAGACGTTTGGCGTCCAGCGCCGTCCAGGCCACACAGAAGTCGGTGGCCAGGCCGGTGACAAACACGGTCTTGATGCCACGCTGCTTGAGGTAACCCGCCAGGCCGGTGGAGGTCTTGCGGTCGGCCTCTTCAAAGGCAGAGTAGCTGTCCACATGCTGGTGAAAGCCCTTGCGCAGGATCACCTGGGCCTTGGGCACCTGGAGGTCCTTGTGCAGGGCGGCATCGTCGGTGCCCTGCACGCAATGGTCGGGCCACAGCACCTGCTGGCCGTAACTCAGCTTGGTGGTTTCAAACGGCTTCTTGCCCGCGTGAGCACTGGCAAAAGAGGCGTGGCCCTGGGTGTGCCAGTCCTGCGTGACGACCACGTTTTCAAACGCTGTGGCAATGCGGTTGATGACGGGCACCACCTCATCCCCCTTGGCCACGGGCAGCGTGCCGCCCGGGACAAAACAGTTCTGCACATCGACCACGATGAGCGCCGCTCGCTCACCGGGTTTGATCTTGCCTGCCGCCCAGCTGGCGGGGAAGCTGGCCCCGGCCACGGTGAGCGCGGCCGATTGAAGAAGAAAGCGACGACGTTGCGCAGTTTGCATGGTGAACACTCCGGTTGGGAACGCACTGACACATCGGCCAAGGCCCGGTAGGGCCAGGGCCGGGGAACTTCTGCTTCACACGCTGAGGTAGGCGCGCCGCACCTCGTCGTTGGCGGCCAGCTCTTCCATGCTGGCCTGGTAACGGATCTGGCCCTTTTCGAGCACGTAGGCGCGGTCGGAGACCAGTTCGGCAAAGTGCATGTTCTGCTCGGACAGCAGGATGCTCACGCCCTGCTCTTTCAGCTCCAGGATCATGTGCGCCATCTGCTCCACGATGACAGGCGCCACACCTTCAGAGGGCTCGTCCAGCAGCACCAGATAGGGGTTGCCCATGAGCGTACGGGCCACGGTCAGCATTTGCTGTTCGCCACCGCTCATGCGGCCGCCAGGGCGCTGGGGCATCTCGCCCAGGTTGGGAAAGAGCTTGAACAGGCGCTCGGGCGTCCACATCGGCGCGGCCGCACCGTCGGGCCAGGTGCGGGCGGGTTGGCGGCCCACTTCCAGGTTCTCCATCACCGTGAGGTCGGTGAACACGCGGCGGTCTTCGGGCACAAAGCCCAGGCCCAGGCGGGCAGCGTCGTGCGGGTCGGTTTTGGACAGGTCCTTGCCCATGAACTGGATACTGCCCTTGCGCTTGGCCAGCATGCCCATCAGCGTCTTGAGCGTGGTGGACTTGCCTGCGCCGTTGCGGCCCATCAGCGCAACCACTTCGCCCCGGCGCACGTCCAGGTCCACGTCGTACAGGATTTGCGCGGCACCGTACCAGGCCTGCAGGCCCTTGGCCTGGAGCAGCAGTTCTTTGGGGTTGTGGGTCGTCATGGTCATGCCGCCTCCGCATTGGCTGCGGCTTTCTTCTCAAACGTCTTGCCGGTGCCGAAGTAGACCTCCTGCACCTTGGGGTGGTCGCGCAGCTCCAGCGGCTTGCCCTCGGCAATCAGCCGCCCGCGCGCCAGCACGATCATGCGGTCGGCATAGGCAAACACCACGTCCATGCTGTGCTCGGTGAAGAGCACGGCCATATTCCGGTCGATCACCAGCTGCTTGGTCAGCGCCATGAGTTCGTTGCGCTCCTTGGGCGCCATGCCGGCGGTGGGTTCGTCCATGAGCAGCAGCTTGGGAGCGTTGGCCATGGCAATCGCCAGCTCCACGCGCTTCACATCGCCATAGGCGAGCACGCTACAGGGCCGGTCGGCCTGCGACTTCATGCCCACCTGGTCGAGTAACACCAGGGCTTCCTCGCGTTTGTGGTCGGCAGCCCTGCGCCACATGGAAAACAGCAGACCGTCGTTGGAGATCAGTGCCATCTGCACGTTCTCCACCACCGTCAGCGATGCAAAGGTTTCGGCGATCTGAAAGGTGCGGCCCACCCCCATGCGCCAGATGTCGCGGGGCTTGCGGCCCACCAGCTCCTGGCCGTTGAGCTGTATGGAGCCTGCATCGGCAGGCAGCTGGCCGTTGACCATGTTAAAGGTGGTGGACTTGCCCGCGCCGTTGGGCCCAATCAGCGCCAGCAGCTCGCCAGCCGCCAGTTCGAAGTGGATGCCATCCACCGCCTTGACGCCGCCAAACGATTTGCCCAGACCGGTGACTTTGAGGAGGCTCATGCTGCGCCCTCCTTGGTGTTCTTGGCGTCGCGCATGTTGTCAAAAATCTGTTTGATGGTGCCAGCGATGCCCTGCGGAAACAGCAGCACCAGGATCAGGATGATGGCGCCCAGCATGGCGCGCCAGTAGTCGGTGTTGCGCGCCACGGTGTCGTGCAGCCAGGTGAAGGTGACCGCGCCCACCACGGGGCCCGCCAGCGTCTGGATGCCGCCGAGCAGCACCATCACCAGCCCGTCCACCGATTTGCCCACGGCCAGCGACTCCGGCGAAATGCTGCCCTTGGAGAACGCATACAACGCCCCTGCCAGCCCTGCAGCCGTGCCCGCCACCACAAACGCCGCCCACTGCATGCGCTTGACGTCGATGCCGATGGCGTCGGCGCGCAGCACAGAGTCGCGCCCCGCGCGCAGCGCATAGCCAAACGGCGAGAACAGCACGCGGCGCAGCCACCACACCCCTGCCCCCACCAGCGCCAGCGTGAGCCAGTAATACATGCGCTTGTCTGCCAGCCAGGCCGCAGGCCAGACACCGGTCAGACCGTTGCTGCCCCCCGTGAAACTGTCCCACTGGTAGGTGATGGCCCAGGTGATCTGGGCGAAGGCCAGCGTCAGCATGGCCAGGTACACACCCGACAGCCGCACTGCGAACCACCCGTAGACAAACGCCCCGGCCGCCGCCACCAGCGGCGCCACCACCAGTGCGATCTCCATCGGTAGCCCGAGCGAGCGCACCAGCAGGGCCGCGCCATAGGCGCCCAGCCCGAAGTAGGCGGCATGGCCGAAGGAGTGCATGCCCGCAGGCCCCATGATGAAGTGAAGGCTGGCCGCAAACAGCGCTGCGATCAGCAGGTCAATCAGCAACACCGTGGTGTACGGCGACTGCGCGGTCAGCAGCGGGGCTGCCGCCAGCAGCAGGCCCAGCACGGCGGCCGCCACCAGGTAGGCCCTGCCAGGCCGACGCAGCGGCTCCTCCTGCATGCCCACGTAGCGGCTGGGCGCCTGCGGCCTGCCGAACAGGCCCCACGGGCGCCAGACCAGCACCACCGCCATCACCAGAAAATCCACCACCAGGGTCAGCTTGGAAAACGAAACACTCAGGCCAAACACATCGACCACGCCCAGCCAGATGCAGATGGCCTTGATCTCGGAGATCAGCAGGGCGGCGGCGTACGCGCCCGGAATGGAGCCCATGCCACCCACCACCACCACCACGAAGGCGGCACCGATGGTGTGCAGGTCCATCTCCAGCGTCGCGGGCTCGCGCGGCAGTTGCAGTGCGCCCCCCAGCCCGGCCAGCATCGCGCCCAGAGCGAACACGGCCGTGAACAACCAGGCCTGGTTGACGCCCAGGGCGCTCACCATCTCGCGGTCTTGTGTAGCGGCGCGCACCAGCGTGCCAAACCGGGTGCGCGTGAGCAGCAGCCAGACGGCGCCCAGCACCAGCGGACCGACCACGATGAGGAACAGGTCGTAGCTGGGAAACTGCCGCCCCAGCAAGCTGACGGAACCCGAAAGGCCCGGCGCGCGCGGGCCCAGCAGTTCGTCAGGGCCCCAAAGCCACAGCACCGCGTCCTTGATGACCAGCACCAGGGCAAACGTAGCCAGCAGCTGGAACAGCTCGGGTGCCTTGTAGATGCGGCGCAGCAACACCACTTCGATCAGCGCCCCCAGCACGCCGACGATCAGCGCGGCCAGCGGCAAGGCCACCCAGAAGCCCAGGGCACCGCTCAGGCGCTCGACCAGCGAATACGCGACGTAGATGCCCACCATGAAGAACGAGCCATGGGCAAAGTTCACGATGCGCGTCACGCCAAAGATCAGCGACAGACCCGCCGCCACGAGGAACAGCGACGACGCGCTCGCCAACCCGTTGATGAGCTGGACGATGAAACCCGAAAAACTCATGTTCGATACACCCTGTAGGGCCTGTTCACACCATTTTTGCCAGCGCGAAGGCCATGAAAGAAGCCGGCCGTGCTCCAGCCAACACCCGCAGAGCCGGGCGGTGCCGGACTGCAGGTAGCGTCTGCTGGGACCGAGGCGCGGCAGGCGCCTCAGACCTCAGAGGGAATCAATCAGCACTTCGCGACTTCTTCACGTCGGCAGCGTACGGCTGGTACTTGGCATCGGCGCCATCCAGGTAGACATAGTCGACCATCACGCCCTTGCCGCCTTCGTTCTTGGTGCGACCGACAAACGCGCCCATGGTGGCCTGGTGGTCTTCAGGACGGTAGGTGATCTTGCCGAATGGGGTGTCCACCTGCAGACCCTTGAAGGCTACGACCAGCTTGTCGGTGTCGGTGCTCTTGGCCTTCGCAATGCCAGCCGCAGCCGACTTGATCATGCTGTAGCCCACCACCGAGCCCAGGCGCGGGTAGTCCTTGAACTTGGCCTGGTAGGCCTGCTCGAACGCCTTGTGTGCGGGGGTGTTGATGCCATACCAGGGATAGCCGGTCACCAGCCAGCCGTTGGGGGCCTCGTCTTTCAGGGGGTCCATGTATTCGGGCTCGCCCGTCAACACGCTGACCACCTCGATGCCCTTGAACAGGCCGCGCGTGTTGCCTTCGCGCACGAACTTCGACAGGTCCGCGCCAAACAGCACGTTGAAGACAGCGTCTGGCTTGGCATCCGACAGCGCTTGCACGACGCTGCCGGCGTCTACCCGACCCAGTGGTGTGGCTTGTTCGGCCACAAACTCCACGTCGGGCTGGGCGGCCTTGAGCAGTTGCTTGAACGCCGCCACGGCAGACTGTCCGTATTCGTAGTTGGGATAGACCACGGCCCAGCGCTTTTTCTTCATCTTGGCGGCCTCAGGCACCAGCATGGCGGCCTGCATGTAGGTGCCGGGGCGCAGGCGGAAGGTGTATTGGTTGCCACCTTGCCAGGTCATCTTGTCGGTCAGCGGTTCGCCAGCCAGGAAGAAAAACTTCTTCTGCTTGGCGAAGTCGGCCACCGCCAGGCCGGTGTTCGACAGGAAGGTGCCCGCCAGCACATCGACCTTCTCGCGCGACACCAGCTCTTCAGCCACGCGAACGGCGTCGCCAGGGTTGGCATTGTCGTCGCGCGTGATCAGTTCGATCTTCTTGCCATTGACGCCGCCCGCAGCGTTGATCTCATCGACCGCCAGCTCCATGCCCTTCTTGTAGGGCTCCAGGAAAGCGGGCTGCGCCTTGTAGCTGTTGACCTCGCCAATCTTGATCACGCCCTGGGCAAAAACAGGGGCCAGGGTAAGGGCCAATGCAGCCGCAGCCGTGGCACGCATGAGGTTTCGTCGCATCGTCATGGGGAGACTCCTGAAGGATGGTTGGAGAGAGATCGAACGGGGGGTAAGACAGGACAGGTGTGTGTTGTGCGCGCGCCGGGCTCAGCGCAGGCCGTCAACACCCTTGATTTCAGAGACCGTGAGGCCGCCGACACGTGGCAACGGCCGCCCGCTGTCCGTCACGACAACGGCCACCACGATTTCATTGGCCCGTGGGGCATCGGCCACACGGGCTTCCATGGCGTCGAAATGGCTGCGCACATAGGCGGCGTCCTTGTGGCCCAGGGGCACGTCGATGGCTGTGCCCAGGCCGCCCATTTTCTTGCTGGATGGGACCAGAGCGGCGCCCTTCTCGACCGCTACACGCAGGGGTGCGCCCAGCTTGGGGTGCAGGATGGCGGCGGCGTGCTCCAGCTCGCCCGCCTCGCCCACGATGGCGGCCTTGCCGTAGCTCTGGGCCTGGCCGGGTTCAATGCCCAGGGCCTGCACGCAGCGAGCGCCCAGAAGGCCGCCCAGCTCCTCACCGATGGCGATGAGTTCGTCGAGATTCTCCACATAGCGGCCTGCGCAGGGGTTCTCGATCACGGCAATGGCCAGCGCCTTGCGCACCGGGGGCTGAACATCACGCCCCATTTCCACGCGGACTTCGTCGGTCTGGACGATGATCTTACGAATCTTGGCTGGCATTTTTTGGCTCCTTGGGGTCTTGTCTTATTCGATGGTGTGCGGGCTGGCGTGCGGCTCAGCGCAGGCCGTTCCACTGGCTGATGTCTGCCGCCTTGAGCCCACCGACGCGGGCGTGGATGCGCGGACCCGTGGTCATGGCAAGTATGAACACGATCTCATCGGCGGAGGGCGCGCCCGGAACACGCACTTCGATCGCGTCGAAATGGCTGCGTACGTAGCTGGCGTTGATATGGGTCAGCGGCACATCCAGCGCCGCGCCGGGGCCGCCCACTTTCTTGGTGGAGGGCACGATGGACAGCGCGTTGGCGGGCTGCCCCGTCTTCTCTTCGGCCTGGCCCTTGGCGTAGGCGTTGCGGTCGCCCTTCCAGCCCAGCAGCTCGCGCATGGCGTAGCCACCGGGCACATGCCACAGCGCGCCGTGTTCCAGCTCACCGGCCGCGCCCACGATGGCGCCTTTGCCATAGGTCTCGATGCGCTCGGCAGGCACCGCCATGGCCTTCAGGAGGCGCTGGGCCATGTCCAGCCCCACGTCCTGCAGCGCGTCCATCATGGGGAGGATGTCGGGCTCGTACCGCCCCGCAAACGGGTTGGTCAGCACCGCGCCGATGGCGCCGCGCAGCAGCGGCACGTCGGCCACCGGCCCGAATTCGTGCCGGATTTCCTCAAGATGGGTAAAAACGCGTCGTATCTGGATCATTCTGTAGACCTGTGCAATTCGTTAAGCAAATACTGAACCAACTTCCGATTCCACCGCCGCATTCCGGGGCCACACCGCATCCGCCAGCGCCTGAGGCGCCGAGGTCGCCACAAACTGCCCCTGGCACGCCAGCAGCGCAAACCACAGCAGGCCGCTGGACTGCAATTCTTGCGCTTTTTGCAGCCCCTGGTGCAAGGCCCGGCCCACCAGCTCTTTGGGTAAGGCGGGGACATCCACGGTGACAGGGATGGCACCCAGGTCACTGTCGTCCCGCACCTGCCACGCTGGCCTCCGGACGATTCGCGCATCGGCCACATTCACCGCGTTGGCCACGATGGTTGCCGCTGCATCGGCCTGCGCCGCCGTGCGCGCCAGCACCGTCACGCTGTCGGCAATTCCGAGCGACTGGCTGCGCCCGCGCCAGCCACTGGTGGCCACACCGCGCACCGGCATGGCGCTGTCGATGCGGATCTGCCCATCCAGCACCAGGCCGTTGCGCAACTGTGCAGCATTCAGTGCGGCGATGTCAGCGTACACCCCCACCGTGACCGACTGGCCGGGCACCAGGTGCAGTGCAATGTCGCCGCCGTTGTTGACCCAAGCGCGGTCTACGCCAGGCTGTTCGTAGCAGGCCAGAATTTCCTGCGCCACCGCACCCGCCACCGCCGCCATCGATGTGATGAAACCTGCGCGATAGGGGCTGCAGGCAGCCCACATGCGGCGCGCCACCACGCCCTGCAAAGCGCAGCGCTCATCCACCGGCGCCCGCAGGCCGGGGAGTTCATTCACCAGCTCCTGCAGCAGCCCTTCAAAACGCTGCCACGCGCGCTCGTGCGCCTGGGCCACGGCGTCACGCGCCCCTTCGGCCTGGAGGATGAGGTCCATCGGGCCATGCTGGAAATGCCAGCGGCCATCGGACAGGAGCTTGCGGCAAGCGTTCACAGCGCGGCTCAATCAGCCCAGCAGGGGAGGACGACCCAGCGGCCACGGGTTGGTCGCGGGCAAGGTTTGCCACACGCGCGCCTGCGGTGCACCGTCGTTGTGCCACGCGCCGCGCTCCAGCACTTCGCGCAGGCTGCGGATCTGCTCGGTGTGCCCACCCAGCGCTTCGTAGTCCGCACGGCGCATGCTGAACTCGATGGGCGCCACGATGGCGGGCGTGGGCACGGTGCCAAAGCTGTTGTCGGGCATGCGCAGCACGTCGGCCATCACGGTGATACCGCCGCCCGGCCAGACATAGGCCGGGGCACCGCCACAGGTCACGTTGACCAGGGCGTTCTTGATGGAGCGGGTGAGCAGCACCGGGTTCTCGGTGACGCCTGCGCGCAGGCTGCCGCCTGCACCGCCGAGGAACAGCACGGAGGCGAGCGAGGGCTCGCAGTTTTCGCCGATGCGGTCCACGATGCGGCGCACTTCGGCGGGCATCTCGGCCTCGACCGGATGGAGTTGCGCGTCCAGCACATACCAGGACGCATGCTCCCCGGTGGTGGAGGTCATCAACAGGCGCAGCCCCGGCCAGGCGACGGATTCGTCCCAGCCCTCGATGATGGACAGCGGGTCGGCAATGTCGGTGCCGCCCCAGCCGGTGCCCGGATTGGCCACCTGAAAATAGCGGCCCGGTGTGGACTTGCGCCCGCGCATCTGGATGCCCGAGGGCTTCATGTCCAGGCAACGGCCCGCCTGGTGCTCGGTCAGCACGCCGGTGATGTGGTCGTCCACCACCACCACCTCGTCCGCATGGCCAAAGAACTGGCGCGCAAAGATGCCGATGGCCGCCGAGCCGCAGCCCACGCGCATGCGCTGCTCGGCCACACCGTTGACGATGGGCGCGCGGCCGGCCTGGATGATGAGCTGCGAGCCACCGTCGATGGTGAACTCCACCGCCTGCTTGTTGCCCAGGGCCTGCATCATCTCGGCGGTGATGCGGCCTTCCTTCTTGGTGCCACCCGTGAGATGGTGCACGCCACCCAGCGACAGCATCTGCGAGCCGTATTCGGCCGTGGTCACATGGCCCACCACCTCGCCCTTGCAGCGCACGTTGGCCTGCTCGGAGCCGAGGAAGCGGTCGGTGTCGATCTTCACCTTGAAGCTGCAGTAGCTGAAGATGCCCTCGGTGACCACGGTGACCATGTCCACGCCATCGGTCTGGGAACCCACGATGAAGGGCGCCGGCTTGTAGTCGGGGTAGGTGGTGGACGAGCCCACGCCCGTCACGAACACCTCTTCAGACAGCAGCAGGTCGCCGTTCCATTTGGGTGCTGGAACCACTGCGGTCTCAGCGTCTTGTGCAGCCGGGGCGCGGCCCGCAAACGGCACCAGCGCGGCCTCGCCCACCTCCAGGGTCTTGCGCAGCAGCACGACCGGGTCCAGCCGCACGAGCACGCCCGCGTGGTTGGCATAACGGTCGCAAGCCCCTGCGCGGCCTTCGGAAATCTGGCACAGCACCGGACACGCATTGCACTCGACCTTGGCAGCGTTCATGCGCTCGTTGCGGGGCCGGGCGCGCTCGAGCACCTGCGGCAGATCCAGCGCATCCATGCCAGGTAGCCCGTCGGTCTTGGTGTGTTCAGTCATCGTGGCGGCCCATTCATTGCATTGTGGCAAGTGCTTGTACGTGCATTGCATTTTGTGTAGCATTCACTTAACTTAAATGTTGTGAACACTACATTAGATGTCAATGTAGCGGAATCAACCAGACTCTGCAATGGTGTTTTTGCGCCCCCAAAAATGGTGCATGAGGAGCCCCAAAATGACGCACGTTGTGACAGACGCCTGCATTCGGTGCAAGTACACCGACTGCGTCGATGTGTGCCCTGTCGATTGCTTCAAGGAAGGGCCGGAATACCTGGTCATTGACCCGGACGAATGCATCGACTGCGCGGTGTGCATTCCGGAGTGCCCGGCCAACGCCATCTATGCCGAAGACGACCTGCCCGAAGGCATGGAAATCTTTCTGCAGTTCAACAAAAAGCTGGCGCCCACGCTCCCCACAATCACCAAAAGAAAAGCGGCTTTGCCAGATGCGGAACAATGGAGGGTTGTGAGCCACAAGCTTTCAGGCCTGAACATTGCGCTGTAGAGCGCACAGGGCCCTGCTCTTCAGCCAAATTCCTTATTTGCTTCCAACTTTTCCATCTAACGCACCATGAGCGCCTTTCTTGACGAACGCGTCCTGACGGTCCACCACTGGACGGACCGCCTTTTCTCCTTCACCACCACGCGCGACACCGCGCTGCGCTTCTCCAACGGCCATTTCACGATGATTGGCCTGCGCGGCGAAAACGGCAAACCCCTGCTGCGCGCCTACAGCATCGTGAGCCCCAACTACGAAGAGCACCTGGAGTTCCTCTCCATCAAGGTGCCCGACGGCCCGCTGACCTCGCGCCTGCAGCACATCAAGGTGGGCGACACCATCGTGGTCGGCAAGAAGCCCACAGGCACCCTGCTGATCGACTACCTGCTGCCCGCCAAGCGGCTGTACATGCTGTCCACCGGCACGGGCGTGGCCCCGTTCCTGAGCTTGATCCGCGACCCCGAGACTTATGAGAAGTTCGAGGAAGTCATCCTGGTGCACGGCGTGCGCGAAGTGAAGGAGCTGGCCTACCACGACTACATCACGCAGGAGCTGCCACAACACGAGTTCCTGGGCGAGATGGTCACCAAGCAGCTCAAGTACTACCCCACCGTGACGCGCGAGCCTTTCAAGCACCAGGGCCGTGTGACCACCGTGATCGAAAACGGCCAGATGGCCCGCGACCTGGGCCTGCCCGCACTCAACCCCACCGAAGATCGCGTGATGATCTGCGGCAGCCCCGAAATGCTGCGCGACCTCAAGCACATGATGGAAGAGCGTGGCTTCAAGGAAGGCAACACCACGAAGCCCGGCGACTTCGTGATCGAGCGCGCGTTCGCAGAGCAGTGATCCCCCGGCGGCCCCCTTACCGGGGGCCCGCCTCATCCACCAGGACCCGCCATGTCTGCCACTCCCACCAAGACCCGGACCGCGTCCCCCCGCGCAGCCTCTGCCCGCAAGACGGGCGTGCGCGAGCAGGCCGCACAGACCACGCGCGACAACATCCTGAAGGCGGCGACCAAGGTGTTCGCCCGCTACGGCTACGAAGGCGGCAGCGTGGAGAAGATCTCCAAGGCGGCCAAGTCCTTCGACCGGATGATCTATTACTACTTCGGCAGCAAGGAAGGCCTGTTCATCGAGGTGCTGGAGGAAACCTACCGGCGCATGAACGACGCGGAATCCAAACTGGACCTGGACACCGCCAAGCCGGTGGAGGCGCTGCAGGCGGTGATCCGCTTTGTGGTGGGCTACTACCGCAAAAACCCCGAGTTCATCACGCTGCTCAACACCGAGAACCTGCACAAGGGCAAGCACATCTCCAAGTCGATGCGCGCCCGTGAATACTCGTCGCCCGCCATCGAAGTGATCCGCCGCGTGCTGGAGAGCGGCCAGGCGCAGGGGCTGTTTCGCAGGGACGTGTCGGCGCGCGATGTGTACCTGCTGATCGTCGCCACGGGCTACTTCTACATGTCCAACCGGCACACGCTGTCGGCCTTTCTGGGCGAAGACCTGGAGACACCCGACGCGCTAGCGCACTGGGAATCCTTCGTCATCGACAGCGTGCTGCGCACCGTGGCACCCGGCCCCAGCCTGCCCAAGGGCAGGGCAGCGGCCTGAATCAACAAGAGATTTTTCCCTGCGGGGTGCCGCGTGGCGCCCCGCCCACCACCCCACGAGGAGGATCCATGGCAGAAGCAGCAGCAGGCGGCAAATCGGGCAAGGTCGTCATCCAGAACATCGGTCTTTTGTTGTCGGGCGACCTGGACCGCCCCATCCTCGACGCCGACACCATCGTGGTGAATGACGGCCTCATCGTGGCCGTGGGCCGCTACAAGGACTGCGATACCGACCACGCCAACACCGTGATCGACGCACGCCAGACCTGTGTGGCGCCGGGCCTGATCGACAGCCATGTGCACCCCGTGTTTGGCGACTGGACGCCGCGCCAGAACCAGATCGGCTGGATCGACTCGACCATGAACGGCGGCGTGACCACCATGGTCTCGGCCGGTGAAGTGCACCTGCCCGGCCGGCCCAAGGACATCGTGGGCCTGAAGGCGCTGGCCATCACCGCGCAGCGCTCGTTCGACAACTTCCGCCCCGGCGGCGTGAAGGTGATTGCAGGCGCCCCGGTCATCGAGAAAGGCATGACCGAGCAGGACTTCAAGGACCTGGCCGACGCCGGCGTGACGCTGCTGGGCGAAGTGGGCCTGGGCTCCGTCAAGGCGGGCTACGAGGCCCAGCAGATGGTGGCCTGGGCGCGCAAGCACGGCATCCAGAGCACCATCCACACGGGCGGACCGTCCATCCCAGGCTCGGGCCTGATCGACAAGGACGTGGTGCTGGAGGCCGATGCCGACGTGATCGGCCACATCAATGGCGGCCACACCTCGCTGCCCTGGAAGCATGTGTGCGAGTTGTGCGAGAAGTCGTCGCGCGCCATCGAACTGGTGCACAACGGCAACGAGAAGATCGCCATCCAGGCCGCGCGGGCGGCCATCGAGCTCAAGTGCCCGCACCGCGTGATTTTGGGCACAGACGGTCCGGCCGGCTCGGGCGTGCAGCCGCTGGGCATGCTGCGCATGATTGCGCTGATCTCCAGCTTTGCCGACATCCCCGCCGAACTGGTGTTCTGCTTTGCCACGGGCAACACGGCGCGCATCCGCAACCTGAACTGCGGCCTGATCGAGGTGGGCCGCGCGGCCGACTTCGTCTTCATGGACCGCGCCCAGCACACCGCCGGTGCCACGCTGCTGGAGAGCGTGCAGTTGGGCGACATCCCGGGCATTGGCATGGTGATGATCGACGGCCTGGTGCGCTGTGGACGCAGCCGCAACACCCCGCCTGCGACCGAGATCCCGGTGGTGCTGTAACCCGCCCACCAAGCGGCAATCAGCCAACGGCTGAACAAAACAAAAGCCCGCGTCTGCGGGCTTTTGTTTTGGGGGAAGCGACGAACTGGCTCAGTAGGTGTCCGACACCCGCACCGCACCCGGCTGGGGCTGCGGCTGCGCATAGGGGTCTGCAGCACGGGCCGAGCCGCCCTGGTCCACGCGGAAGCCCTTGCCCTGCAGCACCACGGGCGTGCCCACAGCAGTGGGTTCAGCGCGCTGGAAGTGGCGCAGCGAGCCGTCTTCCATGCGCACCGCCACCTGGTACACCGTGTGGGTGCGGGTGCGCTCTTCGACCTTGTGGCCCACATAACCACCGCCCACGGCACCTAGCACGGTGGCAGCGGTGCGGCCGCTGCCCTTGCCGATCTGGTTGCCCACCACGGCGCCCAGCACACCGCCGGCCACGGCGCCCACGCCCGTGGCGGGGGCAGCTTGTTGAACCGCCTGCACCGATTCGACACGGCCGCAGCTGCGGCACACAGGGGCTGCCGCACGCACAGGCTGGGCAGCGCCCCCGGGGGCCATGCCACCCGCCATGTCACCGGACCGGCCTGCGCTGCCGCCGGACTGCGGACGGTAGTTTGCTCCGCTATTCATAGCATTCTGGGCAGGTACAACCGGCGCTTGGGCTCGTTTTTCTTCAATGATTTCGGATTCGGGCGTGCGGGGGGCCGCCGCCAGGGTGGCGGGGGCTGTCGCATCGGCTGCTGCCGAGGGCGTACGGTTTTGCATCACCAGGGTGGCGCCCAAGGCCAGCACGCTCACGCCCAGCGCGCCAATGGCCGCCCACATCCATTTCAGGGCTGGTCCGGCGGGGGCTGCTGCGGGTACGGGCGAGGCAGGAGAAGAAACAGTCAGGTTCATGGTCATGTCCTTGTTCATGTCGGAGAAATCCGCACGGGGCGGCAGGTAGATGTGCGCTGCACGCCCGCTACGGAATGGGGCCGTGGTGTTTCAACGGCCTGGATGGTGCAAAGGTACACAGCGGGGGGCGCTGCGGTGTGGCCGGTTTGTAAGCGGCAGTAAGCAGCGGTAAACCAGCTTGGCCAGCACTTGCGGCGCCAGGCCCCGCATATAGGCCCTGCCCGCACGGCCCGGCAGCGCAACGGGCACCATCGCAGCGGCCCGAACGATCCGGGCGCCGTGCTGGCCTCGGCTTGTTGTGCGCTGTTGCCAACATTTACAGCTCCTGCACCCGCGCGCGGGCCGCGGCCGTCCACCGGGCCCAGCCCACCGGTCGGCGTGGCCCGGGGTGCAAGGCCTGCTCCAGCGCCTGGGCGCAGCTGGCAGAAAACAGCAGGATGGCCGATGAAAAATAGATCCACATGAGCAGCACCACCAGCGAGCCCGCCGCACCATAGGCCGACACCACGGCTGCTGTGGACAGGTACCACGCCAGCAGCTGCTTGCCCACCGTGAACAGCGTGGCCCCCACCACGGCGCCCATCACCAGGTAGCGCAGCGACGGCTTGGGGCCCGCGCCGATGCGCATGAGCCCCACAAACAGGGCCACCGCAAACCCGAAGGCAATGGCTTCGTTGACGACCTGCAGCAGCGGTGCCAGGGGCGCCAAGGTGGGCAGGTGTGCCACGGTCAGCCGCTCTCCCGCCCAGCCCGCCAACAGGTGGATCAGCGTGGACAGCGCCAGCGACACCATGAGCAAAAAGCCCAGCGCCAGCACATAGGCCAGCCCCCGCAGCCGCAGCGACGCCATGCGCCACCACGCGGCCCGCTGGGGCGGTGTGTAGCCATCCCGGCGCCACAGCCGCTCCAGCGCGGACTGCAGCTCCACAAACACGCCGGTGGCGCCCGAGACCAGCACCACAAACCCGATGGCCGATGCCAGGCGCCCCTCCGACGGGGCCTGGGCGCTGGCCATGGCCTGGCGCACCACATCGGCCACCTGCTGGCCCATCACCGACTGCACCTGGGCGACCAGGCTGCTCTCCAGGTAGCTGCGGTCCACCCACCAGCCCAGCACGCCCACCAAAAGCAGCAGCAGGGGCGCCAGGCTGAGCATGCCGTAGAACGACATGGCCGCGCTCATGCGCAGCCCATCGGCGTCCAGCCACATCTGCGCGGCGCGCCAGAACGGCTGCACCAGGCGCCACAGGGGCTGCAGGGGCTGGGCGATGCGGGCAAGCGAAGTCGCCATCAGGGACGGAGGGGACGCGGTCATCCCCGCGAGCGTAAGGCCTGGCGGCGGCCCCATCCATCCGCCGCAGCCGCGAGGCGGGGTAGGCGCTGTCCCACAGGCAGCGTGCCGGGCGTAGCGCACAGAGTTTCAAAGGTGACAGCACCGGTTTTACACGGTGCCTGGGCAGGGCTAGCATGGGGCGCTATCGGTTGACTCGACCGCCATTGACACAGCGGCCACCGCCGCCCCAGCCGCACCTCCTCACCCACCCTGCGGGCCACAAGCCGCTGGGCTGGTCTTGGCATTCATTCACCTTCACCCCTCTCTGCACGAAAGCGTTTTTTCCATGAGCGTCAAGCAACTCTTCGATCTCACCGGCCAGGTCGCCCTGGTCACCGGCGGCTCGCGCGGCCTGGGCCTGCAGATGGCCGAAGCCCTGGGCGAAATGGGCGCCAAACTCGCCATCACCGCGCGCAAGGCCGATGAGCTGTCCGAGGCCAAAAAGCACCTGGAAGGCATGGGCTACGAGGTGCTGACCGTGGTGAACGACCTGCAAAAGACCGAGGACATCCCCGGCCTGGTGGACCAGGTGGTCGAGCGCTTTGGCACCATCGACATCCTGGTCAACAACGCAGGTGCCACCTGGGGCGCCAAGGCCGAGGACTACCCCGACGCCGCCTGGCACAAGGTGATGGACCTGAACGTGAGCGCACCGTTTTTCCTGTCGCGCGAAGTGGGCAAGCGCTGCATGATCCCGCGCGGCAAGGGCTCGATCATCGTCACGGCCTCGGTGGCCGCGCTCAAGGGCACGCCCCCCGGTATGAACACCATTGCCTACAACACCTCCAAGGCGGCCGCGCTGCACTTTGCGCGCACGCTGGCGTCCGAATGGGGGCACTACGGCGTTCGCGTCAATGCGATCTGCCCCGGCTTCTTCCCCAGCAAGATGGCCAGCGGCCTCATCGAAAAGCTGGGCCCTGCGATGATCGAGCGCACGCCCCTGCGCCGCATTGGCGGCGAAGAGGACCTCAAGGGCGCGGTGGTGTTCCTGGCGTCCAACGCCTCGCGGCACATCACGGGTGAGTCCATCGTGGTGGATGGTGGCGCCAGCTTGATTTGAGCCCCCTGAGGCGCTGCGCGCCTTCCCCCTCAGGGGGACGACGGCCTTGGCTGCGGGGCGGCCCTTGCTGGCCGTCCCTCGCCTGAGTCGCGCCCTGTTTTGCCCGGCCAGTACCCTGCACGAACCAACCCAGAGTTCCGTCTCCCATGTCCGACCGCCACCTCGCCCACTGGCCGCCCGGCCTGCCCTCCCACCTCACGCTGCCGCAGACGCACCTGTTCCACAACGCCGAGGTGTCGGCCGCGCGCTACCCAGACAAGCCGTTTCTAGTGTTCTACGACACGCTGGTGACCTTCCGCCAGTTCCAGCAGCAGGCCGAGCACATTGCGGGCTTCTTGCAGCAGGTGTGTGGCGTGAAGGCGGGCGACCGGGTGCTGCTGTACATGCAGAACAGCCCGCAGTGGATTCTGGCGTTCTACGGCATCCTGCGCGCCAACGCGGTGGTGGTGCCGGTGAACCCCATGAACCGCACCGACGAGCTGCGCCACTACGTGCACGACAGCGGCGCGACCGTGGCCTTTGTGCCGCAGGACCTGCATGCGCAGGCCCAGCCTTTGGTGGATGCTGCTGGCGGCGAAGGCAAGCTGAAGCACCTGATCGTGGCCACCTACAGCGACTACCTGCAGGTGCCCACCGACCTGCCCGTGCCCGCTTTCGTCAGCGCTCCGCGCCAGGCGATTGATGCCCCTGGCGTCACGCTGTGGAGCGACATGCTGGCGCAGCAGCGCACCCCAGGCCCCATCACCACCGGGCCCGACGACCTGTGCGTGATGCCCTACACCTCGGGCACCACCGGCCACCCCAAGGGCTGCATGCACACTCACCGCAGCGCCATGAGCACGCTGGTGGGCGGCGTGCAGTGGTTTGCGCGCACGCAGGATTCGACCTACCTCGCGGTGCTGCCGCTGTTCCACGTCACCGGCCTGTCGGGCAGCATGAACGGGCCGCTGTTTGTGGGCGCCACCGTGGTTGTGCTGCCGCGCTGGGACCGTGACGCCG
>ERZ1031516.27-NODE-27-length-23326-cov-16.049418_pt1 | contig 23326 bp, 21 predicted proteins | sample MGYA00518047_ERZ1031516 | MGnify/ENA primary metagenome ERZ1031516 (study PRJEB33718, sample SAMN03159945) | human skin metagenome | collected 2014-04-10 | study: EMG produced TPA metagenomics assembly of the PRJNA266117 data set (Human skin bacterial metagenome... | reverse complement strand
GGAGTATCGTCGGCAGCGTCAGATGTGTATAAGAGACAGGTGCAGCGTCGTGGGCGGGGGGCTGGGTATCGGGCATGGGCGTTCAGCGATGGGGTGCGTGGCAAAGGCGCGGGGGCTTTCCGCCGGGGGCATGCTGGGCACTTGGGGGCAGCCCGGCGCGCGTCCAGCGTTCAGTCTGCAAGATGAGAAGCAAGCAACGCGCCAGTGCGGGCCAGTGCGCGAAGGTGCCGCTACTTCCCGCCCTTGAACTCGGGCGCGTCCGTGTCCGCACCCGTCTGCGTGCGCAGCACAAACTGGTCGGGCCCATAGACCACCGTGAAGACCTTGGACTGGTTGGGGGCCTCCAGGTAGCGCCAGTCGGCCCAGGTCTCCTTTTTCAGCTCGTAGGGCGTGACCTTGGCGGGCTTGCCCAGCAGGCGGCGCACCTCGTCCATGCGCATGCCGGGCGACACACGCGCAAAGGTCTCGGGCGTCAGCACCTGGCGCAGCGCTGTCATGCGGCCGTCGGGGCCGATGGTGATCATGTAGTTGACCTGGCCGGCAGGCTGGCGGTTGTACTCGAAGGTACGCGCGCCACCGGGCTCGTCCCACACGTTCTCGGGGGCGCCGAAGCGGTCGCGCACGTCGGCTTCGGTCGAAACGCCCTCCTTGAGTTCGCTGATGCGTTGCGGGTCGCAGGCGGCAAGCACCAGCAGGGAAAGGGTGGCGGCCGCCAGGGCGGCGGAGCGATATATCAAGCGCATAAATTCGTCCCGGTAAAATCTTGGACCTTCGGTGCATCACTGTGCCTGACGCGTTCCAAGAAAGAGTTCACAGTCCATGTCTATTTTCCGCCGCCCCGACTACCAATCCGACGCCACCCAGTTCATCAACCAGCTCAAGGCGAGCCGTCCCGAACTGGACCAGCAGCAACAAGCCGGCCGTGCCCTGCTGTGGGACAAGCAGGTGGACCGCAAGATCTGGGGCGAGTACCGCGACGCCCAGGTGGCCCAGAAGCCCTACGTGTACCAGACCAACGCCGATTGAGCATCTTTTGAGCCGCAAGCGCAGTTATTTATTGCGCCGATAGCTCCTGATTCAATAGCAAACCATGACCACTGCGAACGCAGCCGAAGCGGCAGACTCGCCCGGCGCGCCCTCGCTGGACGCGGCGGGCATGCCCGTGGTGGTGGACCAGGTGGCCTTGGCGCGCCTGTACGGCGAACCGCTGTTTGCGCTGCCGCAGGACCTGTACATCCCGCCCGACGCGCTCGAAGTCTTCCTCGAAGCCTTTGAAGGCCCACTGGATTTGCTGCTGTACCTGATCCGCAAGCAGAATTTCAACATCCTCGACATCCCCATGGTGGGGGTGACCAAGCAGTACCTGGCGTATGTGGACGAGATCCGCAGCCGCAACCTGGAACTGGCAGCCGAGTATTTGCTGATGGCCGCCATGCTGATCGAGATCAAGTCACGCATGCTGCTGCCGCCCAAGAAGCAGGCAGAAGGCGAAGAACCCGAAGACCCACGCGCCGAGCTGGTGCGCCGCCTGCTCGAATACGAGCAGATGAAGATGGCTGCCGCCCGCCTGGGGCAGATGCCGCAATATGGCCGCGACTTCCTCAAAGCCCAGGTCTACATCGAGCAAAGCCTGCAGCCGCGCTTCCCCGACGTGCATGTGGTGGAGCTGCAGGAGGCCTGGCGCGACATCCTCAAGCGCGCCAAGCTGGTACAGCACCACCGGATCACGCGCGAGGAACTGAGCGTGCGCGAATACATGAGCATGGTGCTCAAGACCCTGCAGGGCCGCCGTTTTGTGGAGTTTGAAGAACTCTTCGAGCCCGAAAAAGGCAGCACCGTGCTGGTGGTGACCTTCATTGCGCTGCTGGAGCTGGCCAAAGAGACGCTGATCGAGATCACGCAGGCCGAAGCGTTTGCGCCCATCTACGTGCGCCTGGCCTACACGCCGGCCTAGGGCCGCCTTCCACTGTTCACCGCCCTGGCCGGTGGCCGTGGCATTACCCCCTTCACACGCAAGCCATGGCATCCCACGACTTCGACGTTCTCATCGTAGGCAGCGGCCTCGCCGGCCTCTCGGCCGCCCTGCACCTGGCGCCCACGCACCGCGTGGCCGTCATCACCAAGCGCACGCTGCAAGATGGATCGAGCGGCTGGGCCCAGGGCGGCATTGCCGCAGTGCTGGCCGACGACGACAGCTTTGCCGCGCACATCGAAGACACGCTGGTGGCCGGCGCAGGCCTGTGCGACCTGGCCACCACACGCTTTGTGGTGGAAAACGCACCCGCATCAATCGCCTGGCTGCGCCAGCTGGGCGTGCCCTTCACGCTCGAAGGCGACCAGTTGCACCTCACGCGCGAAGGCGGCCACAGCGCGCGCCGCATTGCCCACGTGACCGACGCCACCGGCGCGGCCGTGCAGCGCACGCTGATCGACGTGGTGCGCGCCACGCCCGGCATCACGCTGTTCGAGCAGCACACGCTGGTGGACCTGATCACCACGCGCAAGCTGGGCTTGCCCGGTAACCGCTGCCTGGGCCTGTACGCGCTCGACAGCGACACCGACGAAGTCGTCACCTTCCGCGCGCCACAAACCATCCTGGCCACGGGCGGCGCGGGCAAGGTGTACCTGTACACCACCAACCCCGATACCGCCACGGGCGACGGCATTGCCGCCGCCTGGCGTGCGGGCTGCCGCGTGGCGAACATGGAATTCATCCAGTTCCACCCCACGGGCCTGTACCACCCGCACGAAAAATCCTTCCTCATCAGCGAGGCGGTGCGCGGTGAGGGTGGACAACTCAAGCTGCCCCCCTCTGCCGGCGGCACGCGCTTCATGCTCGACCACGACCCGCGCGCCGAACTGGCCCCGCGCGACGTGGTGGCCCGCGCCATTGACTTCGAGATGAAAAAACACGGGCTGGACTGCGTGCACCTCGACATCTCGCACCAGAGCCCCGCGTTTTTGCAGGAGCATTTCCCCAACATCCTGGCCCACTGCGCGTCGCTGGGCATCGACATCACGAAGGAGCCGATCCCCGTGGTGCCCACCGCCCACTTCACCTGTGGCGGCGTGCTGACCGACCTGGCGGGCCGCACCGACCTGCCCGGCCTGTACGCCGTGGGCGAAGTGGCCTGCACCGGCCTGCACGGCGCCAACCGCCTGGCCAGCAACTCGCTGCTGGAATGCATGGTGTTCGCCCGCGCGGCCGCACAGGCCATTGCCGCAGCCCCGGCCACCGAACTGCCCACCGTGCCCGCCTGGGACGACAGCCGCGTGACCGATGCGGATGAATCCGTCGTCATCTCCCACAACTGGGACGAGCTGCGCCGCTTCATGTGGGACTATGTGGGCATCGTGCGCACCAACAAGCGCCTGGAGCGCGCCGCGCACCGCATTGCGATGCTGCAGGGCGAGATCCAGGAGTTCTACGCACACTTCCACGTCACGCGCGACCTGCTGGAGCTGCGCAACCTGGTGCAGGTGGCCGACCTGATCGTGAAAAGCGCCCAGCTGCGCCGCGAAAGCCGGGGCCTGCATTTCAGCCGCGACTACCCCGAGGTGGCAGCGCCTGCCGCCCCCACCCTTCTCGTACCACCGGTGGCCCGATGACCTACAGCGTCAAAGAAATTTTCTACACCCTGCAAGGCGAAGGCGGCCAGGCGGGCACACCCGCCGTGTTCTGCCGCTTTGCAGGCTGCAACCTCTGGACGGGCCGCGAGCAGGACCGCGCGCAGGCCATCTGCCAGTTCTGCGACACCGACTTTGTGGGCACGGACGGCACGCTGGGCGGCAAGTTCGAAACGGCCACGGCACTCGCGGAATTGATCGCCGCCCAATGGCCTGCAGGCGCGGGCCACCGGCTGGTGGTGCTCACCGGCGGCGAGCCCCTCCTGCAGGTCGATACGGCGCTCATCGACGCACTGCACGCGCAGCAATTTCGCATTGCGGTTGAAAGCAACGGCACCGTGGCCGCGCCCGAGGGCATCGACTGGCTGTGCATCAGTCCCAAGGCGGGTGCCCCGTGGGTGCAGCGCAGCGGGCAGGAACTGAAGCTCGTGTGGCCCCAGCCGGGCTTTGACCTGCAGGCGCTGGAGCAGGACACGCAGTTCACCCACCGCTTTCTGCAGCCCATGGACGGCCTGCTGCAGCGCCAGAACACTGCCGCCTGCATTGACGCCTGCCTGGCCCACCCTGCATGGCGATTGAGCCTGCAAACCCACAAGCTCACCGGCATCCGGTGACGCGGTTTTCTTTTCTGGTTTCCGTATGTTGTTCACCATCTCCCAGCGCTTTTTCTTCGACGCCGCCCACACCCTGCGCCGCGAGATCGAGGCCGAAGGCAGCCGTCGCGTACACGGCCACACCTACCACGCCGAAGTGTTCCTGACCGGCCCGCGCGACCCCGCCACAGGCATGGTGCTGGACCTGGGCCTGCTGCGCCAGGGCCTGGCCGTGGTGCGCGAGCAGCTGGACCACCACATGCTCGACGAAGTGCCCGGCCTGGGCACACCCACGCTGGAAAACCTGTGCCTGTTCATCGCCCAGGCACTGCCCGCCGACCTGCGCGCCAGCCTGAGCCGCGTGCGCGTGTGGCGCGAGGCGCTGGGCGACAGCTGCGCGCTGGACTTTCCACAGCCCTGACCGGCCATGGCCCTGCCACCGGCAGGCCACCCCCCAAAAGTTCACAGACTTCACCCAAGGAAGCCCGATGTTCCGCACCCTGCTCAAATCCAAGATCCACCGCGTGGCCGTGACCCAGTGCGAGCTGCACTACGAAGGCTCCTGCGCCATCGACGAAGACCTGCTGGACGCCGCCAACATCGCCGAGAACGAGCAGATCCACATCTGGAACATCAACAACGGCGAGCGCTTTGTCACCTATGCCATCAAGGGCCAGCGCGGCAGCGGCATGATCTCGGTGAACGGCTCGGCCGCACGCCGCGCTGCAGTGGGCGATCTCATCATCATTGCGGCCTTTGCCCAGGTGCACGAAGACCAGGTGGTCACGCACCAGCCGCAGCTGGTGTTTGTGGACGACCACAACCGCCAGACGGAACTGCGCCACGCAGTGCCCACGCAGGCCCTGTAACGATGGCGCCGACCCATGACGCTCTGGTGGCCCGCAGCCTGGCTGCCGTTTGGCACCCGTGCACCCAGATGAAGCGGCACGAGGCCCAGCCCCCCGTGGCGATTGCCCGCGCGCAGGGCCCGTGGCTCTACGGCACCGATGGGAAGCGCTACCTGGACGGCATCAGCTCCTGGTGGGTCAACCTGTTCGGCCACAGCCACCCACACATCCAGGCCGCGCTGGTGGACCAGCTGGGCCATCTGGACCACGTGATGCTGGCGGGCTTCACCCATGCGCCCGTGGTGGAGCTGTCCGAGCGCCTGGCCGCGCTCACCGGCCTGGGCCACGCGTTCTACGGCAGCGATGGTGCCGCCGCCACCGAGATCGCTCTGAAGATGAGCGCGCACTACTGGCGCAACACCGGTCGCCCCGCCAAGAGCCGCTTTGTGGGTCTGGCCGGTGGCTACCACGGCGAAACCGTGGGCGCGCTGGCCGTGACCGACATTGCGATCTTTCGCGAAGCCTATGCCCCGCTGGTGCGCCTGGCCGACACCGTGCCCAGCCCTGACGCACGCGGTGCGGCACCGGGGGAGACCGCCCAGGACGTGGCCCGACGCGCAGCTGCCGCGCTGGAAGCATGGCTGCAGGAGCACCACACAACCACCGCCGCCTTCATCGTCGAGCCCCTAGTGCAATGCGCGGCCGGCATGGCGATGCACGACCCCGAATACCTGCGCCTGGCACGTGCGCTGTGCAGCCGCTACGAGGTGCACCTGGTGGTAGACGAAATCGCCGTGGGCTTTGGCCGCACGGGCACCATGTTCGCCCACCAGCAGGCCGGAATCCGGCCGGATTTCATTTGCCTGTCCAAAGGCCTCACGGGCGGCACACTGCCGCTGTCGGCCGTGCTCACCACCGATGCGGTGTACGCCGCGTTCTACGACGACGATGTGGCGCGGGGCTTTCTGCATTCGCACTCCTACACCGGCAACCCGCTGGCCTGCCGCGCAGCGCTGGCCACGCTGGAGTTGTTTGAACAGTTGGATGTGCTGAAAACCAACAAGGCACTGGCGCAGCGCATCGATGTGGCCTGTGCACCCCTCACGCAGCACCCGCGTGTGCAGCATGCACGCCATCTTGGAATGATCTGGGCCTGGGATGTAGACACTACCCTGCCCGACTTTGCGCGCCGTTACCACCAGCACGCCATGGCACGCGGATTGGTACTGCGACCCATTGGCAAGACGCTGTACGCCATGCCACCCTATGCGCTCGACGACGAGGCCGTCCAGTGCCTCGCCAGCGGCGCGCTTGACGCGCTGAACGCCACCCTGCAGGAGGAAAGTTGATGATGGGATGTTTTGTGACCGGCACCGACACCGGTGTCGGCAAGACGCTGGTGTCCGCCGGGCTGCTACACGCTCTGGCGCGCCACCACCGCCGCGTGGTGGGCATGAAGCCCGTGGCGGCTGGCCTGGTGCCCTGGGGGGACGACTGGGCCAGTGAAGACGCGATTGCGCTGCGCTCGGCCTCTACCCTGGCCGTGCCGCCAGCGCTGGACAACCCCGTGCTGCTGCCCGACCCACTCTCGCCCCACATCGCGGCGGCGCGGGCGGGTGTGCAGATCGACATCGCGGCCATCGTCGCCAGCTACCAAACGCTGGCCGCTCAGGCCGACGCCGTGGTGGTGGAGGGGGCAGGCGGCTTTCATGTGCCGCTCACCGATACGCTGACTGGCTCAGACCTTGCCCAGGCCCTGGCCTTGCCGGTGGTGCTGGTGGTGGGTTTGCGGCTGGGCTGCCTGAACCATGCGTTGCTGACCGCCGAGGCCATCCGTGCGCGGGGCCTCACGCTGGCGGGCTGGGTGGCCAACCGGGTGGACCCCGACATGGAGGCGGTGGAGGACAACATTGCCTACCTGCGTACCCGGCTGGGTGCACCGCTGCTGGCCGATGTGCCGCACCAGGAGCTACCCGAACCCGGCAGCCTGGTGTTTGATTTGCCCAAGGACTGGCGATGACAAGCGCCACGGCACCACAAACGTCGTGGCTCGACGAGATCCCCGCGCGCCTGACCGACATCGAACGCGCCCACCTGCTGCGCCGCCGCCGTGTGGTGCAGCCCGCCGGCGGTGCCCGCCTGCTGGTGGACGGCCGGCCCATGCTGGCCTTTTGCAGCAACGACTACCTGGGCCTGGCCGGCCACCCTGCGCTGGCCGAAGCCGCGCGCGAGGCCACACACCACTATGGCGTGGGCTCGGGCGGCTCGCCCCTGGTCAGCGGCCACAGCGCTGCCAACGATGCGCTGGAGCACGATCTGGCGGCCTATGTACAACTGCCCCGGGCCCTGTACTTCTACGCGGGCTATGCCACCAACACCGGCATCATCCCCGCGCTGGTGGGTGACGGCGATGCGCTGTTCTCCGATGCACTCAACCACGCCTGCCTGATCGACGGTGCCCGCCTGTCGCGCGCCACCATCCACCGCTATCCCCACGCCGACCTGGCAGCGCTGGAAGCGCAGCTTGCCGCCAGCCCCGCAAGGCGCAAGCTGGTGATCAGCGACGCGGTGTTCAGCATGGACGGCGATCTCATCGACATCCCAGCCCTGCTCGCGCTGTGTGAGCGCTACGACGCGCTGTTGTTGCTGGACGATGCCCACGGCTTTGGCGTGCTGGGCCCCCAGGGGCGCGGCAGCCTGGCACAGGCGGGGCTAACGGGCCCCCACGCCTCGCGCCGCGTGCTGTACATGGCCACGCTGGGCAAGGCAGCGGGCGTGGCGGGCGCCTTTGTGGCCGGCGATGCAGCCCTCATCGAATGGCTGCTGCAAAAAACGCGCACCTACATCTTTGCAACCGCCGCGCCACCGCTGCTGGCGAGCGCACTGCGCCAAAGCCTGCAGCTCATGGAGGAAGCCGACGACCGGCGCGCGCACCTGGACGGACTCATCGCGCAACTGCGCCAAGGCCTGTCCACGCTGCCAGCATCGCTGGGCTGGCACCTGCTGCCGTCGCACACCCCCGTGCAGGCCCTGATCATCGGCAGCAACGAAGCGGCGCTGGCGGTGATGGAAGGCCTGCGCGCCAAAGGACTGTGGGTGCCTGCCATCCGCCCGCCCACCGTGCCAGCGGGCACGGCGCGGCTGCGCATTGCGCTGTCCGCCGCGCACACCACCGACGATGTGGCGCAACTGCTGGCCGCGCTGCATGCGCTGGCGACACCGTTGTTGAGTCGCTGACAAGCCGCAGTACCATGCACAGCCCAGGCGCCCTGCCAATGCAGGCCCTCCCCTATCCTTCCAGCGAGACGATTCCATGCCCCACCTGACCATCGAATACTCGGCCAACCTGCCCCACTACCCCGAAGCCGAAACCTTGACGGCCCTGAACGCCGCTCTGTGCGCCCATCCCCAGGTGCAGGACGAGGCCGACCTGAAGACGCGCTTCATCGTGGCCGACAGCTTCGAGATCGGCATCGCGCCCGCCAACCGCGCCTTTGTGCACGCACAGCTGCGCCTTCTGTCAGGCCGCACGCCCGAAGCCAAGAAGGAGCTGTCCGACCTCATTGCCGCGGTACTGCGCGAGCGCACCCCCAAGCCACAGGGCGTGATGGTGCAATTGAGCGTGGAGATCGTCGATATGGACCGGGGCTCGTACGCCAAAGAGCGGCTCTGACGCTGCGCTCCTGCCCCCGTCTCAGGCCCCGTCGCCTGCGTTGCCGGTGATGGGCTGCACGATGCCCGTGATGTAGCTGGAGCAACACGGGGCCGCCAGGAACACGTCGGCGGGCGAGATCTCCTCGGGTTGCGCCGGGCGGTCCAGACGCGTTGTGACGCCAACCTTTTCCACTTCCTTGGCCAGGCGCTCCGCCGGGATCAGCGGTGCCCACGCCAGCCCTGGCGCCACCGCTTTCACGCGGATTCCCCGGTCGGCCAGTTGTGCGCCAGCACCTGGGTAAAGGCATGGATCGCACCCTTGGTGGCCGGGAGCGAAGGGGTCGGAGGCGGTCACGGCGGAATGTCTTTCTGCCCACAGGGGCTCCAGGTCAACCGGAGCCAAAAAAGGGGCGCCTGGGCTTCAAGGCCAGTGCGCCCACGGTGGTACGGACGGCGACTTCAACGACCGGGCCGGGCCAGCACACACTGCCCCGGCCCGGCCGCGTCAGTAACTGCAACGGTCAGCTGGCATCCTTGGACTTGCCGGTATTGCCCTGGTTGCCGCCAGACCCAGTGCTGGATGCGCTCTGGGAGCCCGCACCTTTCTGGTTCTGCTGGCCAGGCTGCTGCTGGCCCGAACTGCCGCTGGTGCGTGTGGAGCGCCACTGGCTGAAGTCATCCGAGAACTTCTGGTAGCGCTCCTTGCGCCAGCTGTCGTAGTCGTCATCCAGCATGCGCAGTTGCTCGTCGCGCCACTGCTGGTAGTCGGGATCGCGGTGGCCCCGGCTCTGCTGGGCGGGCGGTGCATTGCGGGTGAAGCCATAGGCGTTGCCATAGCCACCCTGGCCGCGTTCATCATCGCGATAGGGCGAGGCAAAGCGCCCTTCGTCATCATCGCGAAAACCCTGGCTCTCGTACGGGGCTCCCCAGGCCTGGTGCTGACGGCCGGGGCCGTTGTCGTAGCCCGAGCGGCCCTGAGGCCCATACGCGCCAAAGCTCTCACGCCCGGTACGTGGGTAGCCCTGCGATTCGCCACGGCTGCGGTTCAGGCCGTACTGGCCATAACGCTCCTGGCCATAGCGTTCTTGCTCATAGCGGTCATTGCGGTTCTCGAACTCCTGGCGGTAACCGCCAGGGCTGCTGCCGCGATGGTCTTCGCTGCCGTAGCCCTGGTGGTCACCGCGCTCGGTAAAGCGCATGTCGTCGGCATCGCGGCCCATGCCATGGCGGGAAAAGTTGCTGTCGTCGCTGTCTCTGTAGCCCATGGTGTTCTCCTTGCGGTCAATGGGAATATCAAAAATTGAAAGTGAATAGGGATGGAAGGGTGCGGCTGGCCACATGCTGTTGTGGCCCGCCCGGTCTCAGGGCTGGCTCTTGTGCGAATCGCGGCTGCCTTGCTGCTTCTGGTCGCGGCCCTGCGCGTGTGTGTCGGCGTCGTTGCGGGCGCCTTGCTGGCGGTGGGTGTTGCCGCCCGTGCTCTGCTCGGCCTGGTGCTGCCCGGCGGGCGACTGGCGCTGAGACGAAGGGGTGTTGGGCTGGTTCTGCGGGTTGTTTTGAGACATGGTGGCTCCTGTCGAAGTGGTTGAACAAAGGTGGCACACAAAGCCTTCAAAGGCGTCTTGTGTGGGTTCATGTTCGGGGGGCACCGCAGCGCTTTTTGTAGGCCGCGTCCTATAGGCCTGTGGGCCGGGTGCGATGCGGTGTAAGCAAGCGCACAGCAGGTAGCGGGATGCAAAAGGGGGCATTTGCCAGACCGCAGCAACAGGCCTTGCCAGGCCGGTGCGGTCAGGCTGGGTGGGCGCCATGCACGCGCCTACAGCCCGGGCAAGCAGCGTCACATCCTGATGCACAGGATGCGCGTTGGAACGCTCGGCCCGCTGACTGAACGACCACCGAAGGCAACACACCCACGGCAGATCCACTGCGCTGAACGGCCCCTGCGGCGGCCGCCAAACACCTGGGGCGGCACGCCAACAGGGAGGTTGCGAGAAAAGGGTTGGCTACGCGTCCAGCGTGGCGTCCAGCCAGCCGCGCAGGCTGTTGATGAACGCCCAGCCTTGCGCGCGGGGGATGTCGGCCACGCGCAGCACGGCCTCCACCACGTGGCCGTCCTGCAGTGCCACGGCGCGGCCCACGCCGGGCAGCAGGCCGCAGGACAGGGGCGGCGTCACCCAGCGCCCATCGACGAGCGCGGCGATGTTGCCGAAGGTGCCTTCGGTGATCTCGCCCGCCTCGTTCCACAGCACCGTGTCGAACACGCCGGGGGTGGTGGGTGCAAACGCCGCGTAGTGCGCGCGCCGCGTGGTCTTGTAGCGCACAAACTCGCTGTGTGCGGCCGCAAAGGGGCGCGGCGCCAGTTGCAGGCGCACAGGCACTGCCGTGGTCTGCAGCGCAAAGGCCTCGGCGCGGGCGCTGCCATCCGCCGCCAGCAGCAGGCGCACCCGCCAGTCGCCATCGCGGTGTTGCAGGGCGGCAATCTGCAGCTCCTGGCGCACCGCATGGGCGTTGAACACAAAGCCGAAATGCGCGGCCGCCTCGCCCATGCGGCGCACATGCTGGTCGGCGTGCACGAATTTGCCGTGGTGCAGGCCCAGAGTTTCGAGCACCTCGAACGGAGCGCTCGCCCGCTCGACAAAGGCGCGCTTGTGGTGCCACTCGGCCCATTCGGCGCCCGCCTCGGCCCCCGAGGTGATGCCGCTGCCAATGCCGCAGGTGGCTTTGGCGACGCCGGGGGAGGCCTCCGCACCCGCACCCGTACCCACGCCACGCAGCACCACGGTGCGGATGGGCACATTGAACGTGGCCGCCACCGGGTGCAGGCCGTCCGGCCCCGCCGCCCCGCTAGGCCGCACCACACCCACCGCGCCGCAATACACACCGCGCGGCGCGGGCTCCAGCGCGCGGATCATCTGCATGGCGCGCACCTTGGGCGCCCCCGTGACGGAGCCACAAGGGAACAGCGCCGCAAAAACCTCTGTCAACGTAGTGCCGGGCCGCGTGCGCGCCGTCACGTCCGAGGTCATCTGCCACACCGTGGGCAAGGCCTGCGTGACAAACAGCGCAGGCACCTGCACGCTGTGCGGCAGCGCAATGCGCGACATGTCGTTGCGCAGCAGGTCCACGATCATCACGTTCTCGGCACGCTCCTTGGGCGCCGTGCGCAGGTGCTCGGCCTGCTGCGCGTCCTGCTCGGGGGTGGCGCCGCGCGGGGCCGTGCCCTTCATCGGGCGGGCCAGCAGGGTGCCGCCTTCCGGCGCGTCCAGCCAGTCAAAAAACAGCTCGGGCGACACCGACAGCACCTGCTCGTCACCCGCCTGCAGGTAAGCGGCATAGCCCCCGGGCTGCGCGCGCAACAGTGCAGCAAACAGGGCCTGCGGCGAGCCCTGCAGCGTGCCGCGAAAGGGCGCGGTGTAGTTGACCTGGTACAGCTCGCCCGCCGCGATGGCCTGCTGGATCTGCGCCAGTGCGGCGTCAAATTCCTCGCGCTCGGGGCTGTCGTCCCACACCACCTGCGCTGGGGTTGCCGCTGCGGCAGCATCCGCCGCGTCGTCGGTCCCGGGCTGGGGCGCGTCGTACACGGCGAACCAGGCCAGCGGGCCGTCGGTCGCATGGGTCTGCAATGCGGCATCGAAGGCCGGGGCGGCCTCGTAGCGCACATGGCCCACGCACCAGCGTCCTTGCTGTGCGGCGGCAAACACGGCGTCGAGCACACCGCGCACCTCGTGCAGTGCCTGGGCCACCAGCACCTCGCGCGGGGCCTCGAAACGGTGGCGCAGGCGCGCGGCGCCTGCGCTCAGCGGCTGGGTGAAGTCAATGTGGCAACTAGAAGTCAAAGCAGGCGGAGGCGCTAGTGAATCATGCGCCTTTAGCTATCAAAACATGAGCAAACTTCAACGCGTCGTGCGCACTCAGGCAGCGCCCAGGTGGGGCAACAGTGCGCCGGTAGGCTGACCGTTCTTGAGCGCCGCCGTGAAGGCCAACATGCGGTCAATCGGCTGGCGCGCACGCGGAATCAGTGCGGGGTCTACCTGCACGGCATTGGCGCCGGTTTCCAGTACGCGGGCCACATCGGCCAGGCCGTTCATTGCCATCCAGGGGCAGTGCGCACAGCTCTTGCAGGTGGCGCTGTTGCCAGCGGTGGGCGCTTCGTAGAAGGTCTTGCCGGGGTTGAGCGTGCGCAGCTTGTGCATCATGCCGTTGTCGGTGGCCACGATGAATTCGGTGGCGTCCATCTCGCGCGCGGCCTTGAGGATGGCGCTGGTGGAGCCCACGGCGTCGGCCAGGGCCACCACGTCGGCGGGGCTCTCGGGGTGGACCAGCACTTTGGCCTGTGGGTGCTGCTTTTTCAGCAGCTCCAGCTCCAGCGCCTTGAACTCGTCATGCACGATGCAGGCACCGTTCCAGAACACCATGTCTGCGCCCGTCTCACGCTGGATGTAGGCGCCCAGGTGGCGGTCGGGCGCCCACAGGATCTTCTGGCCTGCGGCCTTGAGGGCGCTCACGATGTCGAGCGCGCAGCTCGATGTGACGAGCCAGTCCGCGCGCGCCTTCACGGCCGCGCTGGTGTTGGCGTAGACCACCACGGTGCGGTCGGGATGCTGGTCGCAGAACGCGCTGAATTCGTCGATGGGGCAGCCCAGGTCCAGCGAGCAGGTGGCGTCCAGATCGGGCATGAGCACGGTCTTTTCCGGGCTCAGGATCTTGGCCGTCTCGCCCATGAACCGCACGCCGCTCACCACCAGGGTCTGCGCCGCGTGGTCGCGGCCAAAGCGGGCCATCTCCAGCGAATCGCTCACCAGGCCGCCGGTTTCCTCGGCCAGGTCCTGCAGGTCCGGGTGCACATAGTAGTGCGACACCATGACCGCATTCTTTTCCTTGAGCAGGCGACGGATCTTGTCCTTGAGCGCGGCACGCTCCGCCTGCGAAGGTTCGGGCGGCACACGCGCCCAGGCGTGTTTGGTGGAGCAGACGGCGCCTTCCTCGGTATCGAGCGGCTGCTCGTACTCCACGTCGATGCGGTTCAGTACAGCGGTGGTCATGACAGCTCCTGCAGGCGCATCGAAAAGTCCGTGGCCTTCACGTCCTTGGTCAGCGTGCCGATGGAGATGCGGTCCACGCCGGTCTCGGCCAGTTCGCGCAGGCCGTCGAGCGTGACGCCGCCCGAGATCTCCAGAATCGCCCGGCCTGCGTTGATGCGCACGGCCTCGCGCAGCATGGGCAGGGGCATGTTGTCCAGCAGCACCATCTTGGCGCCAGCCTCCAGCGCCTCGGCCAGTTGCTCCAGGGTTTCCACTTCGATCTCGATGAACTTTGCCTGAGACGCCACCCGCTCGGCCGCGCGCAGCACGGCGGTCACGCCTCCCGCAGCGGCAATGTGGTTCTCTTTGATCAGCACCGCATCGTGCAGGCCAATGCGGTGGTTGGTGCCGCCGCCCACGCGCACGGCATATTTCTGCGCCAGGCGCAGGCCGGGAATGGTCTTGCGCGTGTCCACGATGTGCGCGCGGGTGCCAGCCACCACATCCACATAGGTACGGGTTTTGGTGGCCACGGCCGACAGCAGTTGCAGGAAGTTGAGTGCCGTGCGCTCGGCGCTCAGCAGCGCGCGGGCATTGCCTTCAAGCTCCAGCACCACCTGGTCGGGGGCGCAGCGCTGGCCCTCGGCCACATGCCAGGTGATCTTCACCGTGGGGTCGAGCGCGCGCAGCGCGGCTTCGGCCCAGGGGGCGCCGCAGATCACGGCAGCTTCGCGCGCCAGGATGCGCGCACGGGCGCGGCGGGCGGGGTCGATCAGGCCGGCGGTGAGGTCGCCGGTGCCCACGTCTTCGGCCAGGGCGCGGGCCACATCGGCCTGGGCCAGGGCCTTCACTTCGGTATCGCTCATGGGGGTCTTTGCGGGGGAATGTGCGGAATATGTCGCAGCTGTCATGGGCCGCGAGCATACCGGGAACGCAAAGGCCACTGTGCCAGCGCTAGCCCCTGGGGCCCGCGCTGGAAACCAATAAGTACACCCAGTATTGGTCGCATAGACTCGCGGCAATTTTTTGGCACCACCGCGTTACATGACCGCCACCAGCCCTGTTTCTGCCACGCCCTACGGCACGCTGCCGCCCGCATCGCCCTTGCCCCAGCGCCGCCCCGTGAGCCTGCCACGCCTGGCCCAGATGCGCGCAGCGGGCGAGAAGATCACCATGCTAACCGCCTACGACGCCACCTTTGCCGCCGTGGCCGATGCGGCGGGGGTGGAATGCATTCTGGTGGGTGATTCGCTCGGCATGGTGTGCCAGGGCCTGCCGAGCACGGTGGGAGTGACGCTGGACACCATGGCCTACCACACAGCCAGCGTGGCGCGCGGCCTGCACCGCGTGCAGGGCACGGCCTGGCTGGTGGCCGACCTGCCCTACGGCACCTATGCCGAAAGCCGCGAGCAGGCGCTGCGCAGCGCCTGTGTGCTGATGCAGGCCGGGGCGCACATGGTCAAGCTCGAAGGCGGCGGCTGGACCGCGCCGACAGTGGAATTCCTGGTGCAGCGCGGCGTGCCGGTGTGCGCTCACCTGGGCCTCACGCCGCAGACGGTGCATGCCCTGGGCGGCTACCGCGTGCAGGGGAAGACCGACGATGCCGCCCGCACCCTGCGCAAAGAGGCGCATGAGTTGCAGGACGCAGGCGCCGCCATGCTGGTGCTGGAGATGGTGCCCGCTGCGCTGGCCGCTGACCTTACGGCCGAGCTGCCGCACTGCCACACCATCGGCATCGGCGCGGGCAACGGCACGGCCGGGCAGGTGCTGGTGTTGCACGACATGCTTGGGATGAACCTCGGGAAGATGCCGAAGTTCGTGCACAACTTCATGCAGGACGCGGACAGCGTGCGCGGCGCCATGGAGGCGTATGTGCAGGCCGTGAAGCATGGGCGTTTCCCGGACAACGCTGTGCACGCCTGGTGAGCCTTTTTCCTATCTCTCTGACCCTTCCCACCCATGCTGATTGCCCGCTCCATTGCCGACCTGCGCCAGGCCCTGGCCCCCTACCGCCGCCCGGCTTTTGTGCCCACCATGGGCAACCTGCATGAGGGGCATATCGCCCTGGTGCGCCAGGCCCAACCCCTGGGCGATGTGACCGTAGCCAGTATCTTTGTGAACCGCCTGCAGTTTCTGCCGCACGAGGACTTTGACAGCTACCCGCGCACATGGGAGGCCGACTGCGCAAAACTGCAGGCCGCTGGTTGCGATGTGCTGTTTGCCCCGCGCGAGGCGGACCTGTACCCCGAGCCCCAGACCTTCAAGGTGCACCCCGACCCGCAGCTCGCCGACATGCTCGAAGGCCACTTCCGCCCCGGCTTTTTTGTGGGCGTGAGCACGGTGGTGATGAAGCTGTTTGCCTGCGTGCTGGGCGCCACCGGTGGCGTGGCCGTGTTTGGCAAGAAGGACTACCAGCAGCTCATGGTGATCCGCCACATGGTGCGGCAGTTTGCGCTGCCCATCGAGATCGTGGCGGGCGAAACCTGCCGCGCGGCCGATGGGCTGGCCCTGAGTTCGCGCAATGGCTACCTCAGCCTGGAAGAACGCCAGGAGGCCGTGGCCCTGTCGCAGGCCCTGAAGCGGCTGGCGCAGCAGTGGCTGGATGCCAGCGACCGCAGCGCGCTGGAGGCCCAGGCGCAGGACGCGCTGCGCGCGCGGGGCTGGGCGCCCGACTACCTCACGGTGCGCCGCCGCGCCGACTTGCTGCCCGCCACGGCCGAGGATGCGGCAGGCACGCTGGTGGCGCTGGGTGCTGCGCGGCTGGGCAGCACGCGGTTGATTGACAACCTGGAGTTTTGATTAGCTATTAATTCAATAGCTATCAGAGCTTACCCATCGCGCGGTAGCGGCCAAAAAAACCTCAAGCACTAGATCAAATCCATCCATTGCGGCCCAGCCACTGCACCAGCAAGCCGGTCACCACCTCCGGCTGCTCCATGGTCAGCATGTGGCCGCTGTCGGGTAGCAGGTGGTGTTCGGCAGCGGGCACCAGCGCCGCAATCTCTGCCGAGCATTCGGGCGGCGTGAGCTGGTCGGCTGCGCCACACACCACCAGCACGGGGCAAGCTACCTGAGGCAGGTGCAAGCGCGCATCGGGGCGGTGGATCACAGCACGGTTCTGGCGCACCAGGTGGTCGGGGCCCGCGTCCAGCACAAAGTCCAGATAGGCCTGCACCAGCTCCGCCTTGGCGGCGTTCACGGGGTGGAAGGCCAGGGCCACGTTGGGCTCGATGACCTCGCGCACCCGGCCCTGTTCAAACAGTTCGATGGCACCTTCGCGCAGGGCGCGCATGTCGGGTGTCTCGGGTCGCGCGGTGGTGCCCAGCAAGGCCAGCCCCGCAACCCGCTGCGGCGCCTGGCGCGCGGCCTCCATGGCGATCATGCCGCCCATCGACGCACCGGCCAGCACCAGCGGCCCCGCGTGTTGTGCCAGCAGGCGTGCGGCAAAGTCTTCGATGCGGTGCAGGTTCACATCCTGGTGGGCGGTGGCGACCTCGGGGCGCAGCGCGGCGGGCAGCAGCGGCAGCACGCCGCGCCACATGCGTTCATCGGCGGCCAGGCCCGGCAGCAGCAGTAGTTGGGGGGAATGGGACATGGGTGAATCAGGGCATCACCAAGTTGGTGCGCGGTCAGCAAATGGGAGACAGCCTCGGGAGCGGGGCACGGACCGCACATTGTGAACAGCCGATGACCGCTTGTCACCGCCCCGGGAATAGTTGCCCGCGATGGCTCGGGACTTGCTAGCATGGCCTGCATATGCCCATCCACGCCGCGCTCCACCACGTCACGCATTACCAATACGACCGGCTGGTCGGCCTCGGGCCACAGACCATCCGATTGCGGCCAGCGCCCCACTGCCGCAGCAACGTCATTTCGTATTCGCTCAAGGTCGAGCCTGCGCAGCACTTCATCAACTGGCAGCAGGACCCGTTTGCCAACTACCAGGCGCGGCTGGTCTTCCCCGAGAAGACGCGCGAGTTCAAGGTCACGGTGGACCTGGTGGTGGAAATGGCGGTGTACAACCCCTTCGACTTCTTCCTGGAGCCCGAGGCCGAGAACATCCCGTTCAACTACAGCAGCGATGTGCAGCAGGAGCTGGCACCGTACCTGGCCACCGACCCGATGACACCGCTGGTGCAGGCCTATCTGGACAAGGTGGACCGCAGCAAGCAGCGCACCATCGATTTCCTGGTCAAGCTCAACCAGCAGGTCTCGCAAGACATCCGCTACCTGATCCGCCTGGAGCCCGGCGTGCAGACGCCCGAGGAGACGCTGCAAAAGGCCAGCGGCTCGTGCCGCGACTCGGGCTGGCTGCTGGTGCAGCTGCTGCGCCACCTGGGGCTGGCGGCGCGGTTTGTGTCGGGCTACCTGATCCAGCTCACACCCGACGTGAAGGCGCTCGATGGCCCCAGCGGCACCGACCACGACTTCACCGACCTGCACGCCTGGTGCGAGGTCTACCTGCCCGGCGCGGGCTGGATCGGCCTCGATGCCACCAGCGGCCTGATGGCGGGCGAGGGCCATATCCCGCTGGCCTGCACACCCCAGCCCTCGGGGGCCGCGCCGATTGAAGGCGGCGTGGACAAGGCCGAGGTGGAGTTCAGCCATGAGATGCGCGTGACGCGCATCTACGAATCGCCCCGCGTGACCAAGCCCTACACCGAAGACCAGTGGCAGGCTGTGCTGGCGCTGGGCGAGCGGGTGGACGCCGACCTGGTGGCGGGCGACGTGCGGCTGACGATGGGCGGCGAGCCCACCTTTGTGGCCGTGGGCGACCGCGATGCGCCCGAGTGGAACACCGACGCGCTGGGCCCCACCAAACGCGGCTTTGCCACCGAACTCACGCACAAGCTGCGTGCCGAATATGGACAGGGCGGCTTTCTGCATTTTGGCCAGGGCAAGTGGTACCCGGGCGAGCAGCTGCCGCGCTGGGCACTGTCGATCTGCTGGCGCGCCGACGGCCAGCCTGCGTGGCAGAACCCCGCGCTGTTTGCCGACGAACGCAACCCCTCGCACTACACCAGCGCCGACGCCGAGCGTTTTGTGCGCCACCTCACGCGCAAGCTGGGCGTGACGGACCGCTACATCCAGCCCGGTTATGAGGACACCTTCTACTACCTGTGGCGCGAGCGGCGCCTGCCGGTCAACGTGGACCCGTTTGACGCACGTCTGGACGATGAGCTGGAGCGCGCACGCCTGCGCCGCGTGTTCGAGCAAAAACTCGACAGCGTGGTGGGCTATGTGCTGCCACTGCAGGCAGGCGAAGGCGCAGGCACGCTGGCGGGCAGCGTGTGGAGCACGGGGCCGTGGTTCTTCCGCGATGACCGCATGCTGCTCATCCCCGGCGATTCGCCCATGGGCTACCGCCTGCCGCTGGACGCCCTGCCCTGGGTGAAGGCATCAGACACCGAGCACCTGATTCCGCAAGACCCGACCGCGCCCCAGAGCCCGCTGGCCGCTGCCACCACGCTGCGGGCGCGGTATTCCGTGCCATCCGGCCCGGTCACCGGCGACCGCGACCTGCCCTACCTGGCAGGCGCCACCGCCCCGGGCGAGGCACGGCGCGTAACGCAGAGCACTGCGGGTGGTGATAACGCGCGCCTGTCCGGTCAGCCCGACCCGCATGCGGGCGTGCAGCCCCCGGGCAAGTTCCAGTCGGCCGCAGGCCTGTCGCGCACGGCGCTGTGCGTGGAAGTGCGCGACCCGCGCCGCGCCAGCGGCCCCAAGGCCGAGAAGGTGGGCGAAAAGTACGGCGTGCTCTATGTCTTCATGCCGCCGCTGTCGCGCCTCCATGATTACCTGGACCTGCTGGCCGCCATCGAAGCCACGGCCGAAGAGCTGGGTATGAAGATCGTGCTCGAAGGCTACCCGCCGCCGAGCGATGCGCGCCTGAAGGTGCTGGCAGTCACGCCCGACCCGGGCGTGATCGAAGTGAATATCCACCCCGCCAGCCATTGGAAGGAGCTGGTGCAGCACACCGAGTTTCTGTACCAGGCCGCGTGGGAGACGCGCCTGTCGGCCGAGAAGTTCATGACCGATGGCCGCCACACCGGCACCGGTGGCGGCAACCACTTTGTGATGGGCGGCGCCACACCGGCCCACTCGCCCTTCTTGCGCAAGCCCGAGCTGCTGGCCAGCCTGCTGCTGTACTGGCACAACCACCCCAGCCTGAGCTATCTGTTCAGCGGCCTGTTCATCGGCCCCACCAGCCAGTCGCCGCGCGTGGATGAGGCGCGCAACGACCAGCTGTACGAGCTGGAGATTGCACTGCGCGAGATCGAAACCAACCGCGCGGTCTACGGCCAGGACATGCCGCCCTGGCTGGTGGACCGCACACTGCGCAACATCCTGGTGGACGTGACGGGCAACACGCACCGCAGCGAGTTTTCCATCGACAAGATGTTCTCGCCCGACAGCAGCACCGGCCGGCTGGGCCTCTTGGAGCTGCGCGCTTTCGAGATGCCGCCCCACGCCCACATGAGCGTGGTGCAGCAGCTGCTGCTGCGCGCCCTGATCGCCCGCTTCTGGAAGACGCCCTACCGCGCGCCCGCCGCCCGCTGGGGCACCGAGCTGCACGACCGCTGGATGCTGCCCACCTTCATCCAGCAGGACATGCACGACGTGGTGGCCGAGATGAACGCCGCAGGCTACGCGTTTGACGCGGCCTGGTTTGCACCGCAGTTCGAGTTCCGCTTCCCGATGGTCGGCACCGTGAAGTCGATGGGCGTGGAGCTGACCTTGCGCAATGCGCTGGAGCCCTGGCATGTGATGGGCGAGGAAGGCTCTGCCGGTGGTACGGTGCGCTATGTGGATTCGTCGCTGGAGCGCATCGAGGTGCGCGTGACGGGCATGAACGAAAGCCGCCATGTGGTCACCGTCAACGGTCAGCCGCTGCCGCTGCAAAGTACCGGCACCACCGGCGAGTTTGTGGCGGGCGTGCGCTACAAGGCCTGGAACCCGCCCTCGGCCCTGCACCCCACCATTGGCGCGCATGCACCGCTCACCTTCGACATCGTGGACACCTGGATGAACCGGTCGCTGGGCGGCTGCCAGTACCACGTGGCGCACCCGGGTGGGCGCAATTACGACACCTTCCCGGTCAACGCGTACGAGGCCGAAAGCCGACGCCTGGCGCGCTTCTCGCGCATGGGCCACACGCCGGGCAAGCTGGCGGTGCCGCCTGCGACGATTGAACTGCCGGGCAGCCGGGAGTTTCCGTTCACGCTGGACCTGCGGCGCAAGATGCGGAGGTAGAGAAGCCCCCCTGCGTCGCTGCGCGCCTTCCCCCCAGGGGGACGACGCCCTTGCTGCGGGGCAGCCCTTGCTTGGCGTCGCTGGCATCGGCCCCGCCAGTTTCGACGGTGCGGGTTACCCGCAGAGTGTTGTCGACCAAATGCCCGAAAATCGAGCGCAGTGAACCACCTCAACGACAGCCTCCCCACCCCCGACCCTTCTGACAGCGCAGCCCAGTTGGCGGCTGCACTGGCGCCTGCTGCGGCGGCCGGGCATTTTGACGAGTTGCGGGGTGCCAGCGTGGCGGACGCCCCCGGCGCTGCCACTGCACCAGCCACTCCCAAATCAATAGCAAACAAGCCAGATATCACTAGCGCCTGGGGCCAATTCTTTGATCAATTGGGGCCCGAGGGCTTCCAGGACCTGGACCGGCGCATGCAAAGCCTGCAGCGCCAGGTGCGCGACAACGGCATCACCTACAACGTCTATGCCGACGCCGACGGCCCGCAGCGGCCCTGGTCGGTGGATCTGTTCCCGCTGATCCTTTCGCAGGGCGACTGGGCACACATCGAGCGCGGCGTGCTGCAGCGCGCGCGCCTGCTCAACCGCGTGATGGCCGATGTGTATGGCCCGCAGGAGCTGCTGCGCAAGGGCCTGCTGCCCAGCGCGCTGGTGCAGGGCCACCCGGGCTACCTGCGCGCCATGCATGGCGTGCAGCCCGTGGGCGGCACGCATTTGCACATTGCGGCGTTCGACATGGCGCGCGATGCGCAGGGCGACTGGTGGGTGGTGACGCAGCGCACGCAGGCGCCCTCAGGCCTGGGGTATTTGCTGGAGAACCGGCTGCTCATCTCGCGCCTGTTCCCCGAGGCGTTCAGCCAGATGCATGTGCAGCGCCTGGCCGCCACCTACCGCGCGCTGCTCGACGGGCTGCGGCAGATGAGCCCGGCGGGGGCGGATGCGCGCATCGTGCTGCTCACGCCCGGCCCGTACAACGAGACCTACTTTGAGCACGCGTACCTGGCGCGCTACCTGGGTCTGACGCTGGTGGAGGGCAACGACCTCACGGTGCGCGACGCGCGCCTGTACCTCAAGACGCTGCATGGCCTGCAGCCGGTGCACGGCATCTTGAAGCGCCTGGACGACGAGTTTCTGGACCCGCTGGAGCTGCGCAGCGACTCGCGCCTGGGCGTGCCCGGCCTGCTGCAGGCCATCCGCGCGGGCAACGTGCTGGTAGCCAATGCGCCGGGCTCGGCGTTCCTCGAATCGTCGGCGCTGCTGGGCTTCATGCCCGCGCTGTCGCGCCACCTGCTGGGCGAAGAGCTGGCCCTGCCGTCGCTGCCCACCTGGTGGTGTGGCGAGCGCTCGGCCATGCAGGCGGTGCTGCCGCAGCTCGCGCACAGCGTGATCCGCCCCACCTGGCCCATGGCGCAGCGCGTGCCCGTGCTGGGCGGTGCGCTGTCGGCGCAAGACCTGGCGCAGTGGTCCGCACGCATCGAAGCCCAGGGCGACGAATACACCGTGCAGGCCCACCTGCCGCTGTCGCAAATGCCCACCTGGCGCAGTGACGCCGCAGAGGGTGCGGGCCAGGACGGTGGCCCCATCGCCCCCCGCTCGGTGATGCTGCGCGTGTTTGCGGTGTGCGACGGCCCCGGCTCGTGGCGCGTGCTGCCGGGCGGGCTGGCCCGCCTGGCCCAGGGCGACAGCGGCATCACATCCATGCAGCGCGGCGGCAGCAGTGCCGATGTGTGGGTGCAGACCGATGGCCCCGTGGACACCACCACGCTGCTGGCCCACAACCAGGCCGCACCCGCCGTGGTGCACCGCAGCCGCCAGGTGACCAGCCGCGCGGCCGAAAACCTGTTCTGGCTGGGCCGCTACACCGAACGCACCGAGAACGTCACGCGCCTGGCGCGCATCACGCTGCAATGCCTCAATGGCGAGGACCAGACCTCGCAGCCGCTGCTGACCTGGCTGAGCGCCATGGGCGTGAGCCAGGGGCTGGTGCTGCCGACCGTGCCTGCGGCCGGGCAGGCACGGCGCGTGTTCGAGCGCTCGCTGATCGCCGGGCTGACGCAGCCCGCGCAGGTGACCAGTGTGGGCTACAACCTGCGCGGCATCCTGGGTGCAGCCTCGGCCGTGCGCGACCGTTTGTCGCAGGAACACTGGAACCTCATCGTGCGCGCCGAGGCGGAGTTTTTTGCGCCCCGCACAGGGGCCGAAGACGACGGCGACTATTCGCCGCTGGACGCGCTGCGCCAGCTGGAAGGGCTGAGCGGCCACACCGCCGCCATGACGGGCCAGCAGACCGACCGCATGACCCGCGACGACGGCTGGCGCCTGCTGTCCATCG
>ERZ1031516.24-NODE-24-length-24125-cov-15.143373_pt1 | contig 24125 bp, 19 predicted proteins | sample MGYA00518047_ERZ1031516 | MGnify/ENA primary metagenome ERZ1031516 (study PRJEB33718, sample SAMN03159945) | human skin metagenome | collected 2014-04-10 | study: EMG produced TPA metagenomics assembly of the PRJNA266117 data set (Human skin bacterial metagenome... | reverse complement strand
TCTACACAAGGAGTATCGTCGGCAGCGTCAGATGTGTATAAGAGACAGGACTACTGGGCGGACGCTGAACAGGCGTTGCCCGCGCAAGAGACGCCATGACCGAGAGCCTTTCCCCACCCGCCCAGGCCGCTTACGAACACAACGGCCGCCCCGTATCGCGCGAGGCCTTCTACGCCATCGCCTGCGACCCTGCCCGCAGCGTGGCGGTGGAGGCCTGCGCCGGTGCGGGCAAGACCTGGATGCTGGTCTCGCGCATGCTGCGGGCGCTGCTCGACGGCTGCGCGCCGCACGAGATCCTGGCCATCACCTTCACCAAAAAGGCTGCGGGCGAGATGCGCCAGCGCCTGCAAGAATGGTTGGAGCAGTTCAGCCACAAGCCGGTGGAAGAACTGACGGCCGAGCTGATTGCAAGGGGAATCAGCCCCCAAGGTACACTGGACAAGCGCGAGGCGCTACAAAATCTATACCGCCAGCTGCTCGAAGCGGGCCGCCCGGTGCAGATCCGCACTTTCCACAGCTGGTTTGCCGCGCTGCTGGGCACGGCGCCGCTGGCGCTGCTGCAACAACAAGGCCTGCCCGCGCACTTTGAGCTGCTCGAAGACGATGCCGAGGCGGTGCGCGAGGTCTGGCCCCCGTTTCTGCAGACCGTGGCTGAGAGCGCCAGCCTGCGCGCCGACTACGAAGCCGTGGTGGCCCGCCACGGCCGCTCGCAAACGCACAAGGCCCTGGCAGCGGCGCTGGCCAAGCGGGTGGAGTTCGATCTGGCCGACGAGGCGGGCGTGGTCGATGCCTCGGTGCCGCCGTTCCAGCAGGCCTACCCCGAACTGGCCGCTTTATCCGAGCCTACCGAGGCCCTGCAGACCGAAGCCGCCCAGCAGCGCTGGCGCAACCGTGCCAGCGCCTTGGGCGCCGAGTCCAACAAGACCCCGCAAAAGGCGGCGGACGCCATCATCGACGCCCTGGCCTGCACCGACCTGAACCAGCGCCTGGACATGCTGCGCAAAGCGATGTTCGTCGCCAAGGAAGACCGCCTGTCGAAGAACCTGGAGAAGTTCCCCGCCGCGCAAGAGGCCGAGCCCGAACTGCAGCGCCTGCTCACCGCCCGCCGCCAGCACAAGGCCTGGCAGCACCAGCAGCGCATGGCCCGGCTGGCGCGTTGTCTCATCGCGCAGTTTGTGGCCGTCAAGCAGCAGCACGGGTGGGTGGACATGAACGATGTGGAGCGCACCGCCCTGGTCATGCTGGCGGACCCGGTGCTGTCGGGTTGGGTGCAGGAGCGGCTCGATGCCCGCATTCGCCATCTGCTGGTCGATGAGTTCCAGGACACCAACCCGCTGCAGTGGCAGGCGCTCCATGCATGGCTGTCGGGCTATGCGGGCTCGGGTGGTGGGTCGGCCGCGCCCAGCGTGTTCATCGTGGGCGACCCCAAGCAGAGCATCTACCGCTTTCGCCGCGCCGAGCCGCAGGTGTTCATCGCCGCGCAGGCCTTTGTGCGCGATGGGCTGGGCGGCGACCTGCTGAGCTGCGACCACACACGCCGCAACGCGCAGGGCGTGATCGGCGCCGTCAACGCCGTGATGGGCGAGGCCCAGGCGCTGCACGAGACCAGCGGCTTTCGCGACCACACCACAGAATCCAAGCATCCCGGCCAGTTGCTGCGCCTGCCCGCCATCACCGATGCGGACGGCGACAGCCAAGGCGCAGGCCGCGACGCCCTGGCCTGGCGCGATAGCCTGACCGAACCCCGGCACGAGGCCGAAGAAACCCAGCGCATGCGCGAATGCACCCAGGCCGCCGCCTGGGTGGCCGCGCAGATCGCCAGCGGCACGCCGCCCAAAGAGGTGCTGGTGCTGGCCCGCAAGCGCGACCGCCTGGCCAGCATGCAAGATGCCCTGCGCGCCCTGCACCTGCCCTGTGTGCAGCCCGAAAAAGCCGACCTGTTTGACGCGCCCGAGGTGCAGGACATGGTGGCGCTGCTCGACGTACTGGTGTCGCCCACACACGACCTGTCTTTGGCACGCGCGCTCAAGTCACCCCTGTTTGGACTGGGCGACGACGCGCTGGTCGCGCTGGCGTTGTTGCGCCGCCAGCCGGAACACGCGGGCTGTAGCTGGTTTGAGTTGCTATTGAAAAGTGAGCTGCTAGCGAATGAATATCAAGCGCTTGGAGCCGTTTTGGCCCAATATCAGACGTGGGTGGGTACTTTGCCGCCCCACGACGCGCTGCACACCATTTACGAACACGGTGACGTGCTGGCCCGCTTTGCTGCCGCAGCACCTGTCACCCAGCGCCAGTCCGTGCAGGCCAATCTGCGCGCATTGCTGGCGGCATCGCTGCAGCACGACGGGGGGCGTTACCTCACGCCCTATGCCTTTGTGCGGGCCATGAAAAAGGGCGGTGTGCGCGCCCCAGGCCGGGCGGATGCGCAGGCCATCCGCTTGCTGACGGTGCACGGTGCCAAGGGGCTGGAGGCCGATTGCGTGCTGCTGCTCGATACCGACACCCGTCCACAAAAGGCCGAGACCATGGGCGTGCTGGTGGACTGGCCTGGCGAGCAGGCCGTGCCGTCTGCCTTCGTCTTTTTGGCCAGCGAATCGAACCCGCCACCCAGCGCAGTGGATGCGCTCGCCGCCGAGCAGCAGGCCCGCAGCCGCGAGGAACTGAACATGCTCTACGTGGCCATGACGCGTGCCAAGCATTGCCTGGCCCTGTCGTCTGTGCAGCCCGGTAACTCGGCCCCCGGCAGTTGGTGGAATCGGCTCGCTCCCTTGGTCACTGAAGTGGACACGCAGGCGTTGGCCCCCGCAGAACATGCCGTGGCGGCCGTAGCGCCCGCCCAGACCTTCACCATCCCCTGCCTGCCCGCGCTGCCCGAGGCGCTGCAAAGCGCGCGCGTGCAAACCGATGCGGGATTGCCGGGCGACAGCCCTGTGGCCATGCCGGGCGACGGTGAATCCACCCCCTTGTCGCGCCAGGGCGATGCCATGCACCAGCTGCTGGAGCAAGCCGGCGTGGCTGGTGCCCCACTGGCCGACTTGCGCGCCCAGGGTTGGGCTGCCGCGCGCATTGCCCGCCTGGCTCTGGACCACGACATTGCCCCCGCTGCCGCCGAGTTGGCCGCCCGCATGGCGCAGGCCATTCTGGCGGGCGAGGGGGCCTGGGCGTGGGACGCTGCCCTGGTGCAGACCGCCATCAACGAAGTGCCGCTGCACTACCAGGGGCAGAGCCTGCGCATCGACCGCTTGGTGCAGCGCCGCGCGGCACACGCCGGCGATGCAGAGGCCGGCTGGTGGGTGCTGGATTACAAAAGCGCCACCCAACCCCAGCGCCAGCAGGCACTGGTGGCCCAGTTGCAGCGTTACCGCGAAGCCGTACAGGCCCTGATGCCGGGCGAGGTGGTGCATGCCGCCTTTCTCACGGGCGATGGGCGGTTGGTAATGGTGGGCGATGCGCCGGGCTCAGCAGGGGCATCGGCGGCCCAGGCCCTCGTGGTGGGGCATACTCGCCCGCCCGTTGCCCCCATTGCGCCGGTTGCTTCAGCACAACCAGAGCGCGCGCCCACCGCGCCAGGCCCTGCGGATTCTCCGCAAGGCTCTCTGTTCTGACATGCCGCCCCCGCAACGCGCTCCTTTATTCAGCAAGGCCCTTACGTGTCCCACCCCCTTCCTCCTTCCGATACATCCCCTGTACTTGCCCAGTCTGCGGAGGCTTTGCAGTGCGACGTGGCCGTCATCGGCGGTGGCCCGGCGGGTCTCATGGCCGCAGAGGTGTTGGCCCAGGCGGGGGTGGCCGTGCACGTGTTTGACGCCATGCCTTCGGTGGGCCGCAAGTTTTTGCTCGCGGGCAAGGGCGGCCTCAACCTCACGCATTCCGAGCCGCACGCGCCTTTTGTGAGACGCTATGCCGGGCGCGAACCACAGATTGAGCCTCTGATTCAGGCTTTTGGCGGCCCTGAGCTGCGCGCTTGGGCGCAGGGGCTGGGGGTGGAGACCTTTGTGGGCACCTCGGGCCGTGTGTTTCCCACCGACATGAAGGCCGCGCCGCTGCTGCGCGCCTGGCTGCAGCGCCTGCGCGGGCAAGGGGTTCTGTTCCACATGCGCCACCGCTGGCTGGGCTGGGCCGAGGAGGGGGCGCTGCGCTTTACCGCACCGGCTGGCGAGGTGCGGGTGGCCGCCAAGGCGGTGGTGCTGGCGCTGGGCGGCGGCAGCTGGGCACGCCTGGGGTCTGATGGTGCCTGGGTGCCGCTGCTGGCACAGCAGGGTGTGGCCGTGGCGCCGCTGCGCCCGTCCAACTGCGGCTTTGATGTGCTGCGTGCAGACGCACCTGCGGGCGAGACGCGCCGCGCCTTTCTGCAGGAGCTGCTGGGCCGCACGCCTGCGCCCACCGTGGGCTGGACGCCGCATTTTGCCGAGAAGTTTGTGGGCCAGCCCTTCAAGACCGTGGCGCTCAGCTTTACCGACAGCCGGGGCCACAGCTTCAGCCGTCGGGGCGAGTTTGTGGTCACGGCCACAGGGGTGGAAGGCAGCCTGGTCTATGCCGCCTCGCACCTGCTGCGCGACGAGGTGGAGGCCCATGGCCACGCCACATTCCACCTCGACCTGCTGCCCGACCATGCGCCTGAGCGCGTGCTGGTGGAAGTGCGCCACCCGCGCGGCTCCCGGTCGCTCTCCAGCCACCTCAAGAGCCGCCTGGGCCTGGATGGCATCAAGGCGGGCATCCTGTACGAACACCTGGGCAAGGACGGAATGAACGACCCCGTGGCACTGGCCCATGCCATCAAAGCCTTGCCCATCACCGTGGTGGCCACGCGCCCGCTGGACGAGGCCATCAGCACGGCGGGCGGTGTGGCCTTTGAAGCGATGGACGCACACCTCATGGCGACGGCGTTACCAGGTGTGTTCTGCGCGGGAGAAATGCTGGACTGGGAGGCGCCCACCGGGGGCTATCTACTCACCGCCAGCATGGCCAGCGGCCGTGTAGCGGGCGAGGGGGCGCTGCGCTGGCTGGGGCCGTCCGCAGGGGCTTGAGCGGCCGCTGGAGCGCACGGCGCGCTGTGGAAATACTGGAGAGAGGGAAGTTTTTGCGCGACCGCGCAAAAAAGAAGAAGTTGACGAGCCTTACCCCCGGCACTGACTCCACAGTTAGGGCTGCTTGGTTCCCCACCTGACCCGGTTGGCCGCTTCACCATGCGAGGAGGCCCGTCACCGCTGATTGTACGTCGGATGGAGACCCTGATTTTTCAGTGGCTGTTTTGTTTGCCCTGGTGACGCCAGGGGCGCATGGCCCAGCCCGTAGAATCGACCGCATGTCCTACCTCGTGCTCGCCCGCAAGTACCGTCCCCGCAATTTCACCGAGATGGTGGGGCAGGAACATGTGGTCCAGGCCTTGTCGAATGCGCTGACCCAGCAGCGCCTGCACCACGCCTACCTGTTCACGGGCACGCGCGGCGTGGGCAAGACCACGGTGTCGCGCATCCTGGCCAAGTCGCTCAACTGCCAGGGTGCGGACGGCAATGGCGGCATCACCGCTACGCCCTGCGGTGTGTGCCAGGCCTGCACCGACATCGACAGCGGCCGCTTTGTGGACTACACCGAGCTGGACGCGGCGTCCAACCGGGGCGTGGACGAAGTGCAAAGCCTGCTGGAGCAGGCGGTCTACAAGCCGGTGCAGGGGCGCTTCAAGGTCTTCATGATCGACGAAGTGCACATGCTGACCAACACGGCGTTCAACGCCATGCTCAAGACGCTGGAAGAGCCGCCCGAATACCTCAAGTTTGTGCTGGCCACGACGGACCCGCAGAAGGTGCCGGTCACGGTGCTGAGCCGCTGCCTGCAGTTCAACCTGCGCCCCATGGCGCCTGAAACCGTGCTCTCGCACCTCACGCAGGTGCTGGCAACCGAGAACGTGCCTGCCGAGCCCCAGGCGCTGCGCTTGCTCTCACGCGCTGCGCGGGGCTCCATGCGCGATGCACTGTCGCTGACCGATCAGGCCATTGCCTTTGGCAGCGGCCAGCTGCAGGAAGCCGGTGTGCGCCAGATGCTGGGCGCGGTGGACCGCTCCTATGTGTTCCGGCTCATCGAAGCGCTCGCCCAGGGTGACGGGAAAACCGTGGTGGAGACCTCGGACACGCTGCGCATGAACGGGCTGTCTGCCGCCTCCACGCTCGAAGAGATGAGTGCGGTGCTGCAGCGCATGGCCGTGTTCCAGGCCGTGCCCCAGATGGCCGGTGCCGTGGACGCAGACGACCCCGAGGCTGCTGAAACAGCCCGCCTGTCTGCACTGATGCCCGCCGATGAAACGCAGTTGCTCTACAGCCTGTGCCTGCACGGGCGCGGCGAGTTGGGCCTGGCGCCCGACGAGTATGCGGCACTCACCATGGTGCTGCTGCGTCTGCTGGCCTTCAAGCCTGCCGGCGGCGTCGGCGAATCGGCTGAAAAAAAAACTCTGACGCGGGCTGAAACGCCCCCCTCAGGCGCTGTTGCATCAACTGCAGCAGCCCCTGCTGCAGTTGTGGCCACGCCAGGGCCTGTGGGAGGGGCAGCGGTGAAGCCCCCCCAGGCCCTGCCTGTGCCGTCGGCGCCTGCAGCTCCGGTGCGTGCTGCCCCGCCAGTCCCGTCTGCGGCCCCCGCGCCTGCAGTCCCGGCCCCCGTTCCGGCAGTGGCTGCAGGCACCGCACCTTCTGTCGCTGGCGACCATCCATCAGAGTCGTTCAACGATTCTGAGCCACCCCCATGGCCAGGTTCTGACGAGCCCGGTACTGTGACCACTGCGGCTGCGCCCGCTGCCACGGCGTTGCCGGTACGCACCACCGAGAGGTTTGAGCGAAATCCCGATGTAGCGCAATCATTCAAAGCACAGAATGCTCCTGAATATGTAGCAATCCCGGTGCGTGAGTCCCCGGAGCCCGGCGAACGGTTGCAGCCGCTTCCACTGTCTGCCCCGACCCCGGTATCTGCCCGCTACACCCCCACCGAAGAGGGGGACGTCTGGCATGCCACGGTGCAGCAACTGGTGGCAGCAGAGGCCATCACGGCGCTGGTGCGTGAACTGGCCCTGCAGTCGCAGCTGGTGGCGCGCGACGGTGGTCACTGGCTGTTGCGCGTCGAGCGCGAGTCGCTCAACCAGCCCACGGCGCGCGAGCGCCTGCGTGCGGCCCTTGAAGCTGCGGGCCATGCGACCCAGATCAGCGTGGAAGTGGGCGTGGTCATCGATAGCCCCGCCCGTCGCAACGCCGCCGCCGCCGCCGAGCGCCAACGCCGCGCGGAAGAAATCGTGCACAACGACCCCTTCGTGCAATCGCTGATGCGTGACTACGGCGCGAGAATCGTGCCGGGCAGTATCAAGCCTGCGTGAGATGAAACACCCCCTGAGTCGCCTTCGGCGCCTTCCCCCTCTCTCGCTTCGCGGGAGGGGAACGCTCCCAGCGCGGCGGGGCGGCCCTTGCGCGGGAGCACTGGTCTGGGCAGCGGCAGTTTCGATGGCCGCTAACGGTGCAAAGCACAATACCGTGAATTTCGGATACTGAATTTCAGTCCCCACGTGGGAATCGATCAACCAGAAAGAAAGCAAAGGAAACCACACCATGTTCAACAAAGGACAACTCGCCGGCCTCATGAAGCAAGCCCAGGCGATGCAGGACAACCTCAAGAAGGCCCAGGACGAACTGGCTTTTATCGAGGTGGAGGGTGAATCGGGCGCGGGTCTGGTGAAGGTGGTCATGACCTGCAAGCACGACGTCAAGCGCATCACCATCGACCCGAGCCTGCTGGCCGAGGACAAGGACATGCTGGAAGACCTGGTGGCGGCTGCGTTCAATGCGGCGGTGCGCAAGGCGGAGGAGACATCTTCGGAGAAGATGGGCAAGCTGACGCAAGGTATGCCTGGCCTCCCCGGCGGCATGAAATTCCCTTTCTGAGGGTTGGCTACCGAGCGGGCCATCTGCGTCGTTGGGCGGTGCTCGCGATCCTCAAGTACTTCAAGTACGTTCCGGTGGCTGTGCTCCGTCCGCCTAGCAGCTGATCCCGCTCGCTACGCCCTTGAGGGTGGGGGTAAAGGCAGGGGTGAATTCCCGTTGTTTTCCCACATCCGTTTGGGCTTGGCCTGTTGAGCCTCGCTCCACTGCTTCGTACGACCTTACGCGCCTTATCTCCAGCCTTTCCATGTCCACCACCAACTCCCTCGACGTTCTGATCCAGGCGCTGCGCCGGTTGCCGGGAGTGGGGGTGAAGTCTGCGCAGCGCATGGCGTTCCATCTGCTGCAGCATGATCGCGAAGGGGCGCAGGCCCTGTCGCGGGCGCTCTCGGAAGCGGTGGGCACGGTGCACCACTGCGCGCGTTGTCATACGTTCACCGAGGCGGAGGTGTGCAGCACGTGTCTGGACCCTGACCGCGATGCCACGCGGCTGTGCGTGGTCGAAACGCCCGCTGACCAGTCTGCACTGGAGCGCACGGGGGCCTTCAAGGGGTTGTACTTCGTGTTGATGGGGCGGCTCAGCCCGCTCGATGGTGTCGGTCCCAAGGAGATCGGCCTGCACAAGCTCATGGAGCGCGCCACGGATGGCACCGTTCAGGAGGTGATCCTGGCCACCAACTTCAATGCTGAGGGGGAGGCGACTGCGCATGTGATCAGCGAGGCGCTGAAGAGCCGTGGGTTGCATGTCACGCGGCTCGCGCGCGGCGTGCCTGTCGGCAGTGAGCTGGAGTACGTGGATCTGGGAACGATCGCGCATGCGCTGGTGGATCGCCGGTGACGCCAAGGCGCCTGCCAGCCCGTCGTCCCGACAATGTCTGCGGCTAAAATACTCTCAATTTAATAGCTACCGGCGCTTGTATTTGCTGCGCTGTTGCCCTCAAAAGCCTCGAAAATGAATACCACCTTGCACGTCGCGCGGTTCACCGTGCCTATTGGTGCGTGCTGTTCGCAGCACTGCTGCCCATCGCTTGTGCCTGGTTGGCCAAAAGTGGCAACTTTGGCAAGTCCCGCAAAGAAGGCGGTTTTGACAACCACGATCCGCGCGGCTGGCTCTCGCGGCAGACTGACTGGCGCGGACGCGCCAACGCAGCGCAGGCCAACAGCTTTGAAGCGCTGCCGTTTTTCATCGGCGCGGTCATCATTGCGCACCTGCTGGGTGCGGGGCAGACGTTGCTGGACCTGCTGGCGTTGTTGTATGTCTTCCTGCGCATCTTCTACGTGATGATGTACGTGGCCGACATGCCGATGGCCCGCAGCGCAGTCTGGGCCGGTGGTTTTCTGGTCAATATTGCCATCCTGTTCATCGGTTACCGTTGAGCGCCCCGGGTGCGCGCCACCCGTCTTGCGGTGTGCTGCGGTTGAAGGCTGTCTATCGCGGTACGTAGTAACCCGCAGGGATTCACCCTGATGCGGTTTCGCCTGTGCTGCGGCACGATTGTTGCAATGCAGCATTGTCTTTTTGCCTGATTCCATGTCCCTGCCTCCACTCACCCGCCGCGCCTTTGGCGCCGTATCTGCCTTGTCGGCGGCTGCGGTGTGGGCGCCTGCCATCCGGGTGCGTGCGCAGACCGATGGCGCGGCTCTCGGGCGGGTGACCGTGGCGGTCGGAGGGCAGGGCGTTCTGTACCACCTGCCGCTGGCGCTGGCCGATGCGCTGGGGTACTTCCGCCTCGAAGGTTTGGACGTGGTGGTGCGGGACTATTCGGCGGGGGCGCTTGCTTGGCAGGCGGTACAGGACGGTGCGGCAGATGTCTGTTCCGGTGCCTTCGAGCACGTGTTGCGTGCGCAGGCGCGAGGTCATGCGTACCGCGCGCTGGTGCTGCAGGGGCGGGCCCCGCAGCTGGCGCTGGGTGTGTCGCTGCGGTCGGTGCCTGCGTACAAGGACCTGGGCGACCTGGCGGGGCGCAAGGTGGGGGTGTCGTCGGTGGGCTCATCCACCCACCTGGCAGCCAGCCTGATGCTGATGCGTGCGGGCGTGCCGTTGCGCGATGTGGGTTTTGTGGGGGTGGGCTCGGGCACCAATGCCATGAACGCGCTGCGTTCCGGCCAGGTGCATGCACTGTGCCATGCCGATCCCATCATGACCTTGCTGGAGCAAAAGGCAGATACCCGCATCGTGGGCGATCTGCGCTCTCTCAAGGCAGGGCAGGACATGTTCGGTGGCACCATGCCCGCCAGCTGCCTGTATGCCCCGCAGGCCTTCATCCAGAAGCAGCCTGCCCAGGCCCAGGCATTGGTCAATGGCGTTGTGCATGCGCTCAAGTGGCTGCAGACGGCAGCACCGGCAGACCTGGTGAAGGCGGTGCCTCCCGCCTACCTGATGGGTGACCGGGGGCTCTATCTGGCGGCGTTCAGCCGGGTGCGCGAGACCTACTCCACCAACGGCCTGATGCCGGACGAAGGCCCGGCTACTGCACTGCGGGTGTTGTCGCGCGTGCTGCCCGAACTGGCCGAGGCCAAGGTCGAACTGGCGCGTACGTCCAGCAACGATCTGGTGCGCAAAGCCCGCCAAAAGTACAGCGTCTGACAAGCCGCTGCGGCGGGAGACCCCAAGGGCCTGCTTACCTCTCCTGCGAGACTGTCAACAGGCTCTGAGGGCCCTGGCATCGACTACAGTGTCAGCCGCCTGCCCACCTGCCACTGCACCGCAATCACACCGTGCGATACGCATTGCGCAGGCTACGTACGCAGCAGTTGTGCTGCGCCATTCCCGTGCCATTTTTCAAGGACTATCCACCATGTCGCTGAGCCTCAGCATCGGCCCGCTCGTCTCCCTGATCGCAGGCATCCTTATCCTGGTCATGCCGCGTTTGCTCAGCACCATCGTGGCGCTTTATCTCATCATCATGGGAATCCTGGGGCTGCTGGGCATGCACACGCTCCGGTTCTGATGCATGGGCCCAGCGACCGGCCAAGCAATGCCGGGCTTCGCCGGGCCCAGGTGGCTTTGCTGAGGCGCCTGCGTCTCAGCGGCGCTTGACCTTGGAGGGGGATCCGCCACGCCGCGCAGGCGCTGGAGCCTGGCGTTTGCCCGCGGTGGCGGCCGATGCGCGAGCGCTGCCGCCGCTGCTGCGCGCCTGACTCTGGCGCACCGGCAGGTACACCACAATCTGCTGGCCCACCTTGAATGCAGCATTCGCCCGCACATCGTTCCAGTCCGCCACGTTGGCGGCTGCCAACTTGTAGCGCCGCGCAATGCTGGCCACCGTGTCGCCCTTGCCGGCCCGCACCGTGGTGCGGCGGGTGACGATCTCGGGGGTAAGGCTCAGTTGGCCGTTGTCGGCCAAGTGGGACGACACGTCTTGCCGGGTGGTGGTGGAGCGGGGCACCATCAGCGCCGAGCCTGCTTTGATGAGCATGCGCGGCGGGATGTTGTTCATGCTGCGCAGATCCGCCTCGCTCATGCCGGCACGTTGTGCCGCCTCGGCCACCGTCATGGTGGTGGGCACAGACCACACGGTCCAGCTCGCGTACTGGCCTTCACGCTTGGCCTCCAGGTTGCGCTGGAAGACCTTGGCGTTGTCCCAGGGCAGCAGGATTTGTGGCGTCCCGGCGGCGAGGATCACGGGTCGCTTGTACGACGGGTTGAGGGCACGGAAGTCTTCCTCGCGAATACCCGCCAGTGTGGCCACCAGCGACACATCGATGTCGTGCGTGATGTCCACGGTCTGGAAGTAGGGGTGGTTCTCGATCAGTGGCAACTCTGTGCGGAAGGCATCGGGGTTGGCCACGATGTTCTTGACCGCCTGCAGCTTGGGCACATACATGCGGGTTTCCGCGGGCATGTTCAGGTCGGTGTAAGTGGTGCCCAGGCCCAGCTTCTGGTTGCGTGCAATGGCGCGGCTCACGCTGCCTTCACCCCAGTTGTAGGCGGCCAGGGCAAGGTGCCAGTCGCCAAATATGCCGTAGAGTTTTTGCAGGTAGTCGAGTGCCGCCCGGGTGGAGGCTAGCACGTCGCGACGGTCGTCGCGGAAGGCGTTCTGCTTAAGGTCGAAATAATTGCCCGTAGCGGGCATGAACTGCCACATGCCTGCGGCCTTGGCGCTCGATACCGCTTGGGGGTTGAACGCGCTTTCAATGTAGGGCAGCAGCGCCAGTTCGGTCGGCATCCCCCGGCGTTCCAGCTCTTCAACAATATGGAACAGGTACTTGCTGGAACGCTCCGTCATGCGCTGCATGTAGTCGGGGCGCGTGGCGTACCACTGCTCGCGGTCCTGTACCAGCTCATGCTGCAGGTCGGGCATGGCAAAGCCGCGCCGGATGCGGTCCCACAAGTCGGCGGGGGCCGAGAGCGATGCCACCTCGCCACTCGTGGCTTGCGCGGCAGTGATGGGTTTGAGCGGGCCGTTGGGGATGACAGGGGTGTGGGGCGACGCAGGGCCCTTGGTGCTGGCGGTGTTTCCGTTGGCGGACGCCTGGTCGGGCGTCGAGCCCGTAGTGGCGCAGCCTGTCAGCCACAAAAGGCCGGCCAGGCAGGCAATGTGCAAAATTTTCATCGGAACTCGTTTTTCCATTGACGCAGCGCGGCCAGCACCGCTACGGCGTCGTCAAGGGGCACCTGCGCGTCGTAGCCCTGGGCGGCTTGCGCCACCGGACCCTGCCGCACGCGCAGAAAGGGGTTGATGTCTCGCTCCAGCGCCATGTGCGAAGGCAGTGTGGGCTGGTTTTGCGCCCGCAGGGCTTCGCATTGGCTGCTGTAGTGGAGCAGGGCGGCGTTGCCAGGTTCCACGGCCCGCGCAAACTTCAGGTTAGATAGTGTGTACTCGTGGGTGCAACACACCCGGGTGTTGCCAGGCAGTGCCGCCAACCGGTCCAGCGAGTCGAGCATTTGCGCAGGTGTGCCTTCAAACAGCCGGCCACAACCGCCTGAGAACAGCGTATCGCCACAAAAAAGCAGGGGCGCTCCGTCCATCTCGCGACAGTAGTAGGCAATGTGGCCCGCCGTGTGCCCTGGCACGTCGATGACCTGGAACTGCAGCCCCAGCACGTTGACGGTATCGCCTTGCGCCAGCCGCTCCAGCGGCTCGGGCATGCGCTCCCGCGCTGGGCCATACACCTGTGCCCCGGTGGCTTGGCGCAGGGCATCGACTCCGCCGACATGATCGGCATGATGGTGCGTGACTAGAATGGCTTGCAATGACAGGCCCCAGCGGTGCAAGGCCTGCTCCACCGGCGCGGCTTCTCCCGGGTCCACCACGATGGCCTGGCGGCCGTCGTGCAGCATCCAGATGTAGTTGTCGGTAAAGGCGGGCAGCGGTAGCAAGTTCATGAGCGATCAAATTATAGGTTTGCACCACTGGTTCGACTCCCCCCCTGGCCGCTACCTGCTCGCATGGGAGCAGGCACGCTTTGACGAGGCGGTGGCCGATATTTTTGGCTATCACAGTCTCCAACTCGGCATGCCGCTGCTGGACGGGCTGCGCGCCAACCGCATGCCCCACCAGTGGCTGGCGATGGGGCAGGAGGCCGTGGAGGGCTCCATCGCCTTTGTGGAGACTGGTGATGACGATGGCCCGTTGCAGCGCCGCGCGGTGGACCTGCTCACCGAGCCTGTGGCCTTGCCCTTCCCCGCAGCGAGCCTGGACCTGCTGGTGTTGCCCCACACGCTGGAGTTGAGCATCGACCCCCATGCCGCGCTGCGCGAGGTGGAGCGGGTGCTGGTCCCTGAAGGGCGTGTGGTCATCAGCGGCCTGAACCCCACCAGCCTGTGGGGCCTGCGGCAGCGGCGTGCGCGGCTGTACCAGCGCCTGGGGCGGGGCACGCTGTACCTGCCTGACGTGGGCGAGTTCATCGGCTATCGCCGCCTGCGCGATTGGCTGCGGCTTTTGAACTTTGAGGTCGAATCTGCCCGATTTGGCTGTTATCGTCCAGCGGTGCGCAGCGCGCAGTGGCTGGAGCGTTTTGGCTGGATGGACCCTTTGGGTGAGAAATGGTGGCCCATTCTGGGTGCCGCGTATTTTCTGGTGGCCGTCAAACGGGTGCATGGCATGCGTTTGCTGGAGCCCGCCTGGCGCACCCACCGCCAGCGTGCTGCGGGCACCGTGCCCATCGCCAACCGGGTGTCTCAAAGCGGGGTGAATTCTTCGCGCACTGCGCCCACTGCAGCCCGGCACAAGCCTTGAGCACAGCCTTTCGCGGTTGCCGTGGGCTTCCATGCCCCGTCATGGCAACCATCCACCTCATTGTCAGGAACAGAGTTTGAACCAGGTAGAGATTTACACCGATGGCGCCTGCAAGGGCAATCCGGGCCCCGGCGGGTGGGGCGTGTTGCTGCGCTCTGGCGCGACCGAAAAAGAGCTGTTTGGCGGCGAACTGGGTACCACCAACAACCGCATGGAGCTGATGGCGGTGATCGAGGCGCTGTCGGCCCTCAAGCGCCCCTGTGCCGTGACGCTGTACCTGGACAGCGAGTACGTGCGCAAGGGCATTACCGAGTGGATCCATGGCTGGAAGGCCAAGGGCTGGCGCACGGCCTCCAAGCAGCCGGTCAAGAACGTGGAGCTGTGGCAGCGGCTGGATGCGCTGGTCAGCACTGGCGGCCACCGGATCGAATGGCGCTGGGTGAAAGGGCATTCGGGCGACCCGGGCAATGAGCGGGCCGACGCGCTGGCCAACCGGGGCGTGGACCAGGCCCTGGGCCGCAGGTAGATCCATCGCCAGCTGCTCACCGCATGCAAGCCTCTTCGGAGGCTTTTTTTGTGCCCGCGTCCGATGCGGCCAGTGCGGCCATCACACACCAGCGGCGAATGCTCCGGGGATATTGCTGCGGGTGGCTGCGGCTGCACACACCCACTGTTACATTGTGTGACTGCGCATCCCACCTCACTGGATTGATTGACCCATGGCGTCCAAGAGCAAGTACAAGTACCTCGTTTTCGCTGTCATCGGCATCGCTGCCGCATCGGGCGCTGCCTGGTGGCTGCAGAAGCCCGTGCAGCCGCAGCAGCGTGCCGAGGCCGGGGCGGGCGGTGCAGGCGCTGGCGCATCGGCTGGTGGCACCGCGCCCGCTGGTTCTGGCCGCCCCGTGGCCGTGGAAACGGTGACCGTGCGGCAGATGGCGCTGCGCGACGATGCCGAAGCCGTGGGAAGCCTGCGGTCGCGCCAGAGCGTGATGCTGCGGCCCGAGGTAGGCGGGCGCGTCACCCAGCTCAACTTCCGTGACGGCCAGCGTGTGCGGCGCGGGCAAGTGCTGGTGCAGCTGGATGACCAGCTGCCGCGTGCGCAGATCCAGCAAAGCCAGGCCGAGTTGTCGATTGCGCGGGCCAACCACAAGCGCAATCAGGAGCTGGTGGCCCAGGGCTTCATCAGCCAGCGTTCGGTGGACGAGAGTGCGGCCAACCTGGAAGTGGCCCAGGCCAAGCTGGCTTTGGCCCAGGCCACGGCCCAGCGCCTGAAGATCCTGGCCCCGTTCGATGGCATCGCAGGCATTCGGGGCGTGAACGTGGGCGACTACCTCAAGGACGGGGCCGATATCGTCAACATCGAAGACCTTGATGCGGTGTATGTCGATTTCCGCCTGCCCGAGCGGTTGCAGGGCAAGGTGCGCCCGGGGCAGACCGCGCAGGTCACCTTTGATGCACTGCCGGGCGCGCGTTACGCCGCCGTGGTGCAGGCCATCAGCCCACAGATCGATGCGGATGGGCGGGCCATCGCGGTACGTGGCTGCATCGATAACCGCAGCCTGCAGCTGCGCCCCGGCATGTTCGCGCGGGTGACGTCCGTGTTTTCCGAACGCAGCGACGCGCTTGTGGTGCCCGAGGAAGCCATCGTGCCCGACGGCACCAGCCCCTATGTGCTCAAGGTGGTGGAAGGCAAGGAGCCCAGCAGCAAGGTGACGCGCCGCACGCCGGTCAAACTGGGCGTCCGTTCACCTGGGTGGGTGGAGGTGGTGGACGGCTTGAGCGCCGGAGACCTGGTGGTCACGGCGGGCCAGCAGCGTATCCGCAAGGACGGCACCGAGGTGCGCGTGGTGGAGCTGGGCAAGCAGGGCAACGGTGGTGCGGCGGCCGCGGCAACGCGGCCGGCTCCGGGCGCTTCAGGTGCTGCGACTGGGGCGGGCCAAAAGGCATCGCCGGTGGCTGATGCGCCTGCGCAGAGCACCTCTGCGGCATCGGCATCTCCATCTCCTTCTGCCGCCCCCTCGGTGGCCAGCATGATGGCGGCTCGCAGCGAACCCGATCCGCTGCCCGGCCCCAACCCTTGCCAGCTGGCCGGAACCTCCAGCCGGTCCACGCCCACTGGCAGCCGCCCTCCCGTCTGACGGACTGCCTGTCCTTACCCTCTGATGCCTCTGGACTGCCATGCAACTCGCTGAAATCTCCATCCGCCGGCCGGTATTTGCCACCGTGCTGTCACTGCTGGTGCTGTTGATTGGCGCGGTGAGCTTCACACGCCTGTCCGTGCGCGAATACCCAAAGATCGACGAACCCGTGGTCACCGTCAGCGTGCGGTATGCGGGCGCGTCGGCCGAGGTCATCGAATCGCAGGTGACCAAGCCGCTCGAAGACTCCATCGCCGGTATCGACGCCGTGGATGTGATCACCTCCATCAGCCGGGCCGAGCAAAGCCAGATCAGCGTGCGCTTTCGCCTGGAGAAGGACGCTGACAACGCTGCCGCTGAAGTGCGCGACCGCACCGCCCGTGTGCGCAACCGCCTGCCGCTCGCGGTGGATGAGCCCGTGATTGCCAAGGTGGAGGCCGATGCATCGCCCGTGCTGTGGCTCGCCTTCAGCAGCGATACACGCAGCCCGCTGGAGATCAATGACCTGATCAACCGCATCGTCAAGCCCCGGTTGCAGACGGTGACCGGTGTGGCTGATGTGCCGATTTATGGCGAGCGCAAATACGCCATGCGCGTGTGGCTGGACCCCGAGCGTATGGCCGGCTATCGCTTGGCCACGCAGGACGTGGAAGACGCCATCCGCCGCAACAACCTGGAACTGCCAGCAGGCCGCATTGAATCTCAGCAGCGCGAGTTCAGCGTGACGTCCCAGACCGACCTGAAAACCCCGGCGCAGTTTTCCGACATCGTGATCCGGACGGTCAATGGGTTTTCGGTGCGCGTGCGTGATGTGGCCCGGGTCGAAGAAGGCCCTGCCAGCGACCGCAGCCGCGTGCGGCTCAATGGCCGCGATGCGATCTCGGTGGGCGTGATCCGCCAGGCCACGGCCAACCCGCTGGAGCTGTCCAAAGGCGTGCGCGCCATGATTCCCTTGCTCAAGGCCGACCTGCCGCCAGACATCGGCATCGACATTGCCAACGACAACTCGCTGTTCATCGACCGCTCCATCAAGAGCGTGTACTCCACCATCATCGAGGCCGTGGTGCTGGTCGCCCTGGTGATCTTTGTGTTCTTGCGCACGTTCCGTGCGTCCATCATTCCCATCATCACCATCCCGGTCAGCCTGGTGGGCAGTTTTGCGCTGATGTCGCTGGCCGGCTTTTCGATCAACACGCTCACGCTGCTGGCGCTGGTGCTGGCCATTGGCCTGGTGGTGGACGACGCCATCGTGATGCTGGAGAACATCTACCGCCACATCGAAGAGGGGCTCGACCCGTTTTCTGCAGCCATCAAGGGCGCACGCGAAATCGGCTTTGCCATCGTGGCCATGACGCTCACGCTGGTGGCGGTGTATGCGCCACTCGCATTCACACCCGGCCGCACGGGGCGTTTGTTCGTGGAGTTTGCGCTGGCGCTGGCCGGGGCCGTGGTGGTGTCGGGCTTTGTGGCGTTGACGCTCTCGCCCATGATGTGTTCGCTGCTGCTCAAGCACAACCCGAATCCCAATTGGTTTGACCGCTCCATGGAGCGTTGGCTCACCGCACTCTCGGATGCCTATGGCCGCCTGCTGCGCTGGATCGTCACGGCCCGCTGGGGTGGTGCGGGCGCGGGGCGCAGTGGCGTGCGGGGTGCGCTGTTCCAGGCCCGCTGGATCGTGCTGGGCGTTATGGCCCTGAGCGGCGCGGCGCTGGTGCTGGTGTTCCCCAGCATGCGGCAGGAGCTGTCGCCGCTGGAAGACCGGGGCACCATTTTGGCCAGTGTGACCGCGCCCGACGGCGCCACGCTGGACTACACCAACCGCTATGCGCTGGAGCTGGAAAAGATCGGCAACACCTACCCCGAATTCGACCGCGTGTTTGCCAACATCGGCAACCCCACGGTGGCGCAAGGCAGCGTCATCTACCGCACCGTGGACTGGGAAAAGCGCGACCGCACCACGCTGGCCCTGGCCAAGGAGCTGCAGCCCAAGGTGGCGGGCCTGCCTGGCGTGAATGCCTTCCTGATCACGCCGCCATCCCTGGGCCAGGGCTTTCGCTCGCGGCCACTCACCTACGTGATCCAGACCTCGGACAGCTACGAAAACCTGAGCAAGGTGGTGGCTGCCTTCATGGCCGAGATTGCGCAGAACCCTGGCATCGTGTCCCCTGACGTGGACCTGCGCCTGAACAAGCCAGAGCTGCGCATCGAGGTCAACCGTGAACGCGCCGCCGACCTGGGCGTGAGTGTGGAAGTGGTGGCAAAAGCCATCGAGACCATGCTGGGCGGCCGCACCGTCACACGTTACAAACGCGATGCCGAGCAGTACGACGTGATCGTGCAGACCGAGGCCCGGGGCCGCACCACGCCCGAGAACATCGACACCATCTATGTGCGCGGGCGCAATGACGCGATGATTCCGCTGACCAGTCTGGTCAACGTGCGCGAAAGCGTGAGCCCTCGCGAGCTGAACCACTTTGGTCAGCGCCGCTCGGCCACCATCACGGCCAACCTGTCGTCCGACTACTCGCTGGGCCAGGCCATCACCTTCATGAACGAGATGGCGGCCAAGGTGCTCAAGCCCGGCTACACCACCGACCTGAACGACACTTCGCGCGAGTTCAAGAACTCGCAAGGTGCCCTGGGTGTGGTGTTTGTGCTGGCGCTGGTGTTTATCTTCCTGGTGCTGGCGGCGCAGTTCGAGAGCTTCATCGACCCGCTGGTCATCATGGTGTCGGTGCCGCTGTCGATGATCGGCGCGCTGCTGGCGCTCAAGTGGAGCGGCGGCTCGCTCAACGTGTATTCGCAGATCGGGCTGATCACGCTCGTGGGGCTGATCACCAAACACGGCATCCTGATCGTGGAGTTCACCAACCAGCTGCGCGAAGAGGGCATGGAGATGGTGGACGCGCTGGTCAAGGCCTCGGCCCAGCGACTGCGCCCCATCCTGATGACCACGGGGGCCATGGTGCTGGGCGCCATTCCCCTGGCTTTGGCCACGGGCGCTGGCGCCGAAACGCGCACCCAGATCGGCTGGGTGATTGTGGGGGGCATGTCGCTGGGCACGCTGCTCACGATCTTTGTGGTGCCCACCATGTACACCCTGTTTGCGCGCAAGGCCGTGCCGGGCGCGAACACAGCCGTGGCTGCCGAGGAGCCTGAGCATCCGCTGCACCCGCCGCACGATTACGTGGCCAAGTAGGTCGGTACGCACCGCGCACAGCAAAAATGCCCGCGGTGCTGCGGGCTTGTTTTATTTCACGCCTACTCCAGCACCGAACTGGCTGGGCTTTGCCCAGGCTTGATGGGGCAGGCCATGAAGGAGTTCATGGGCGATGAAGCGCTCGGACTGCCCGAGCAGGAGGCAGGCGCCTCATGCCGGAAGCAGCAGGGCAGCACATAGCGCCGTGCCACCCACATAGGTGCCCAAGGCTCCGATGGCGCGCACTGGATGCGGCCGCGCAAGCGTTGGCGACAGCAGGATGCCGACCGCCAGCAGGTAGCGCGATACCGTGACACCCACCATCGTCCACGCGACCCAGCCTGGCATGGGGCGCAGTGCCAGTGCCAGCATCAGAACCGCAAGCAAGGCCGCATACTCGGCCGTGTTGCCATGTGCGCGCACAGCCTTGGTCAGCGCATGTGTGGGATCGTCGGTGCAGCCGTACAGGGTGGAAAAGCGCGCTCGCATCGCTGAGACGTGCAGCCCGCCCAGGAACAGCAACAGGCCGAGGGCCGCGATACATGGCAAAGCGAATCGCATCATGGATGTGTCAAGAACGGTCATGGTCTTTTCTCGTGAGGGATGTTTGCAGGTGCTACGGGACGGAAAGCATGCGGGACAGATGCTGGCGTATGGTCGCGCGGCGCGTCAGGCCAAGCGCCACCGACTGGGCATGCTCCGCCTCGGGCTGCTGCCCTCGCGCCCTGTGCAGATGTGCGCGCAGTACCCAGTACGGCTGGTAAGTACGCACGGTCTCCAAGGGCAGCGCTGAAAGGTGCTCCCATGCGGCGTGCGCTCCCTCCAAACGCGCCAGGACGCTGATGAAACCGAGCTGGTAACCGAGGGTGGGCGACCAGCTCAGTAGCCCCCGGTAGAGCAGTGCCAGTGCTTCCCAATCCGTCTGACCTGTATTTGCCCGCCGCGCATGCACTGACTGGATGGCTGCTTCCAGCTGGTAGCGGCCCGGTTGTCCGGCCCGGCTGGCGCGAACGAGGAGGTTCGCGGCTTCATCCATGAGGCTTCGGTCCCAGCGGGTCACGTCCTGGTGCTCCAATGGCACGAACTGTCCCGTGATGTCGCGCCGCGCGGCGCTCCGGGATTCGCACCACAGCATCAGAGCCAACAGCCCCAGCACCTCCGCCTGCGGCAGTTGGGCGGCGAGCAGCCGGGCCAGGCCGATCGCTTCGGCGGCCAGGCTTGAGAAGCTGTCATTCACACCTCCTGAGCGTGGGGTGACCTCATCCGGCCCATCGGCACTCCAGCCCAGCCCATAGGCTGCGTAAATGGCATCGAGCACACCAGGCAGGCGCCCGGGCAATTGTTCGGGGGCAGGTATCTCGAAGGCGATGCCTGCATCGAGGATTTTGGCCTTGGCCCGCGAGAGGCGCTGGCCCAGCGTACCGGGCGACACCAGGAAAAGCCCGGCCATGCGCTCCACCGGTACGCCGAGCACCACCTGCAGCATCAGCGGCGCGTGGATGGGCGAATTGAGCGCCGGATGGGCGCAGACGAACATCAATGCCAGCCGTTCATCGCCGAGTGCGTGGAGATCATCCGAGTCGCCATCGATGTGGGCTTGCGGAAGGTGATGCAGCCAGTCCACTGCGAAATCCGCTGCCACCCGTGCGCGCCGAATTGCGTCGTGCCAGCGGTTGCGCGCAACCGCCAGCAGCCAGCCGGCGGGGTTGCGTGGTACGCCGTCGCGTGGCCAAGTGGCGCAGGCCTGGGTCAGCGCGTCGGCCACCGCGTCCTCGGCGGCTGCGATGTCGCGGGTGCGTTTGGCCAGCAGCGCCACCAGGCGGCCCCGGTGTTCGCACGCGGCGGCATGCAACGCTGCGTCGATGGCATGGGCGTGCGTCATTGGCGGCTCGGCTTCTCACTCATTCGGTAGATTGGGGCGTACCTCCACTGCCACGCCATGGTGGTCGGGAAAGAGCGATGCCCATTGCAGGGCCGAATCCAGGTCGGGAACGTCCACCACGAAGAAGCCTCCCAGCATTTCGTGGGTTTCGGCGATCGGGCCGTCATGAACCGTCAGCTCACCGTTCGCGCGCCGCAGGGTGGTGGCGGTGGCAGGCGGCTGCAAACCCGCGCCCGTAATGAAAACTCCCGCCTCCTTGAGGGCAGCCAGATAGGCCATGGTGCTGGTCCAGTAGGCGTCCTGATGGACGGAGTCGCTACGGGCGGCGAAGCCTTCAACGGTTTCGAAGATCTGGATCGTGTATTGCATGCTCAAACTCCTGGTTGAACGCCAAGGCAGCAGAGATTTCGGCCTTGACCCCATGATGACGTTCGGCCTTTTTCGATTTCTACATCGGGGTGCAAAAAAACGCTCACACAAAAGGACTTTTTTGCTGCCTCCGCTGCGCCCACCACCAGCTTATCGCCACGGCCACGCCCCAGATCATTACCGGAGCGCTTGCGATGGCCGATGCCGTTCCGGCTCCCGCCGCCGATGCAGTGACGAGGTTGTAGCTGCCATGCCAGAGCGCCACAGGCAGGATGCTGCCCTGGCTCTTCAGATAAACATGGGCGAGCACGAACGCGCCGCAGACCAGGCTCGCAGCCCAGCCAACGATCATGGGGCCGAGCAAGGCATGCATGCTGTGGTTCAGCCAGAACAAAGGCGCATGCCACAGCCCCCACAGAACGGCCACGCGCCAAGCCGCGCCTGCGCGCCCGTGGCGCTCTACCAGCCGCTCCAGTGCAAAGCCGCGCCAGCCGCCTTCTTCACCCAGGCCGTTGACTAACAACACCAGTAGCACGACCCAGACCAGCGGCATGGGCCCGGGCAATCCGGGGAAGCGAGCGAAGTCCTGCACCTGCGGCCAGGCGTTTCCGCGCAGATGGAGCAGGCCGAAAGCCAACGCGCCCAGCAGCAGCGGCGTCAGGGCTAGGCAGAGAACGCGTAGCCGTGGCCGGGGCCAGCGGAGCGTGCGGCGCAGTTGTGCTCGCACGCCCGCCGTGCCTGACTCCAGGCCCGTGACAGCCAGCGCCGCGAGTAAGGGGCCCAGCAACCCGGGGAAGTGCGTGGCCTGGGACTGTGGACCGACCTCGACACCCAGACAGAGAAGGGCCAGCCAGTAGCTCCACGACAGAGCGAGCGCAAAGCCAAAGAACGACGCCACCGGATGGAGGCGAACCCGGTTGCGTAAAGCATTCAGCAGATTCCTCGCTGGCGTGGAGATGGGCGGCATGGGCAGGCAGGTACGCAGATGACTCCACCATTGTCCGGCCACAGCCCGTCTCGCGGGGCCCCTGAAAGACGATGCGCCAATTCTTACAGCGCCGCCTGCACCGCGTCCGCCACCGGCTGCCCTTCCTGCGGGCGCACCAGGCGCGCCACCTCCTTGCCGTCCTTAAGGAACACCAGCGTCGGCCAGAGCTTGACGCGAAAGCTGCGGCCCAGTGGCTGGCCGGGTCCGTCCTCGACCTTGATGTGCGCGACCTCGGCCCGGTCTTTCAGCGCGGCTTCGATCAGTGGCTGGGCCCGCAAGCAGTGGGGGCACCAGGGGGTGCCAAATTCGACCACCGTGGCGCCGCTCAGGCGGTCCACGTCGTCGCGGGTAGGAGGCTGGGCAAGGTGCTGTGCGGCGTAGGGCATGGTGTTTCTGGAGAGTGGAGCTTCAGGTTAGCGCGGGTGGGGCAGGTGGCGGCCGGGCGGGGGCTTGTGGCCGCGTCAGATCACGCCCTCAAACACCATCACGTCCACCGCATCGCCCACCGCCACATTGCCCTGGCCGTGGTGCAGCACGATGAGCCCGTTGGCCTGCACCATGGAGCTGAGCACGCCCGAGCCTTGGTTGCCGGTGGTGCGCACCTGCAGCGTGCCGTCGGCCGCGGTGGTGACCAGGCCACGCTGGTATTCGGTGCGGCCGGGCTTCTTGCGCATGGGCTCGGTGCTGATGGCGCGCAGCAGCGGGGGCGCCGCGCGGGTGCTGCCCATCATGCGCAGCAGGGCGGGGCGCACAAAGGCGAGAAAGGTCACCATCACCGCCACGGGGTTGCCGGGCAGCCCGAAGAGCACTGCGCCACCGGGGGCTGTATTGATATCATTTTGATAGCTGTTAGAGCATGATGCACTAGCGCTTGAGGCCGAAATGGCTTGATTTTCTGCGTTGCCGATGCGCCCCACGGCCATGGGGCGGCCCGGGCGCATGGCGATGCGCCAGAAGGCCACGTCGCCCAGCTTTTTCATCATGGTGCGGGTGTGGTCGGCCTCGCCCACGCTCACGCCGCCGCTGGTGATGATGGCGTCGGCCTGCTGCGCCGCCTGGCGAAAGGCAGCTTCGAGCAGTGCAGGCTCGTCACGCACCACGCCCAGGTCAATCACCTCCACCCCCATGCGCGTGAGCAGGCCGAACACGGTGTAGCGGTTGCTGTCGTACACGGCGCCTTCGCGGGGAGCCTCGCCCAGGCTCAGGATCTCGTCGCCGGTGGAGAAGTACGCCACCCGCAGTCGGCGGTACACCGAGACGGTGGGCAGGCCCAGGCTGGCCACCAGGCCCAGGGCGGCGGGCATCAGCAGCTCGCCACGGGCCAGGGCCACGCGGCCTTCCATGATGTCCTCGCCCTTGAAGCGGCGGTTGTCTCCGGTGCGCAGCACATCGGCGGCGATGGTGATGTGCCCGTCGGCAGCGGCGGTGGTGAACTCCTGCGGCACCACGGTGTC
>ERZ1031516.23-NODE-23-length-24477-cov-16.713496_pt1 | contig 24477 bp, 22 predicted proteins | sample MGYA00518047_ERZ1031516 | MGnify/ENA primary metagenome ERZ1031516 (study PRJEB33718, sample SAMN03159945) | human skin metagenome | collected 2014-04-10 | study: EMG produced TPA metagenomics assembly of the PRJNA266117 data set (Human skin bacterial metagenome... | reverse complement strand
TGAGCGCAATGTTGAGCAACACCGGCGAGGCTGCAGGCACCGCAAACTTCTTCCATGTGTTGAGAATGCCCCCCGCCAGCGCCACCAGCGACATGAAGCCGATGTAGGGGAACATCCAGCGGGTCATCGTGACTGCGGCGTCAAACCCCTGGGGCTGGAGCCCACTGGCCATGGCCCACACCATCCAGGGCGCACCCAGCACGCCCGCGATGCACAGCAGCACCAGCGTCCAGGCCAGCAAGGTGCCCACGTGGTCGATCAGCGCCTTGGCGCCCTCGTCGCCGTCCTCGGCCCGGGTGGCAGCCAGCACCGGCACAAAAGCCTGGCTGAAGGCGCCCTCGCCCAGCACGCGGCGGAACAGGTTGGGAATGCGGAACGCCACATTGAAAGCATCCGTCATGGCACTGACCCCGAAGACGGAGGCCATGAGCAACTCGCGCACCAGCCCCGTGATGCGGGAGACGAGGGTCAACAGGGAAACGGTGGAGGCGGCTTTGAACAGTGACACCGGCGGGAGTGTATGCGCTTGCAGGCACGCACCTGCGGTAAGCCGGGCTGGCCCAGAAGGCGACGGTATCTTCAAAGGATGATCCTTCACGAGGGAGTGGGTCACCCACTGTGAACAGTGCGTGTGAGGCGGGCAGGAAGTGGGTGAGGTGGGCGTGAAGCGTTGTCGCAGTGGCGCAACGAAAGGCTCTGGGCTATAATCGCGGGCTTTGCTGGCATCATCCACAGACCCAAGGAACTAAACAATGGCATCCGCAAAACCCAAGAAGAAGAACCCGCGCCTGGCGTCGGGCCGCAAGCGCGTCCGTCAGGACGTCAAGATCAACGCTGCAAACACCTCGCTGCGTTCCAAATACCGTACCGCTGTCAAGAACGTCGAAAAGGCTGTTCTGGCTGGCGACAAGACCAAGGCGACCGAACTGTTCGCCAAGATGCAAGCCGTGGTGGACACCGTGGCTGACAAGGGCATCTTCCACAAGAACAAGGCTGCTCGCGACAAGAGCCGTCTGTCTGCCAAGGTGAAAGCCCTGGCAACGGCCGCCTGACCCACTTCAGGCAAACAGCCCGAACGGCACCTGCCGTTCGCCGTTTGTAACGGGTGCGCTGCCAGCAAAAAACGGACAAACCGCCTTCGGGCGGTTTTTTCGTTGGGGGTTCAAAATTGCGCCAGTCAGCCTGTAGCGCATCAAAGGGTGGATGGGGAGTGCCCGCTGGCTGCCGGGCGGGCATGCCCCTGCGCAGTGACGCCTCGGGCCCGACACGGCAGGCAGCGCCGGGAGCCAGGCTGTGGCCGGTCAGGGCTTGGCGGAAGAAGGTGGGTCGGGCAGCAGGCAGGCCTCGGCCACCTGCAGGTTGTTGTCGCGGGCGAAATTGATCACGAAGTCCCAGGCCATGGGTTCGTGCCCCTGCAGGTCGCGGTGCACCACCACACATTTCACGCCATTGAGCGTGGTGGGAATGCACCAGGGCGAGTAGCTCAAGTGGCTGCCCGGCCGGGCTCCACCGGGTCGAAAGCTGCTCATCACCCCGGCCAGCCGCTCGGCCCAGTCGCTGGGACGAAAGGTTTTCCCGTCGTGGGTGATGCCCTGGATGAAGACTTCTTTGGAGGAGGGGGAAACCATCGGGGATTGGAGTGGTAGTGAGGGCTCAGATGCAGGATCACTGCATGCTGCACCGCAGCGCGACATTCTAACTCTTATATAAGAGCTACCCCTCTAATCCCTTTGCCAGGCTCCACCAAGCGGGCCAAAGTTGGCTAGCAAGGTGCATTGCAGTGATGCGCAATCGTCAACAGACCGTCGCCCTGCTCCCCCTAGAATCGTGACTCGTTTTTTCGCCACTGCACCGTCTGGAGATTTCCGCATGACCGCTTTCATTGAGGCAGCTTCGCCCCACGTGATGAACACCTATGGCCGCGTACCTATCGCGCTGGCCCGTGGGCAAGGCTGCCGAGTCTGGGACGTGAACGGCAAGGAATACCTGGACGGCCTGGGTGGCATCGCCGTGAACACGCTGGGGCACAACCACGCCAAGCTGGTGCCCGCGCTGCAGGACCAGATTACCAAGCTGATCCACACCTCCAACTACTACCACGTGCCGCTGCAAGAGCAACTGGCCGCCAAGCTGGTGGAGCTGTCGGGCATGCAGAACGTGTTCTTCTGCAACTCGGGCCTGGAAGCCAACGAAGCCGCGCTCAAGATAGCGCGCAAGTTCGGCGTGGACAAAGGCATCGCCAAGCCCGAGATCGTGGTGTACGAGAAGGCCTTCCACGGTCGGTCGATTGCCACCATGTCGGCCACGGGCAACCCCAAGATCCACAGCGGCTTTGGCCCGCTGGTCGAAGGTTTCATCCGCGTGCCCATGAACGACATCGAGGCCATCAAAAAGGCTACCGAAGGCAACCCCAATGTGGTGGCCGTGTTCTTTGAAACCATCCAGGGCGAAGGTGGCATCAATTCGATGCGCGTGGAATATCTGCAGCAGCTGCGAAAGCTGTGCGACGAGCGCGGCTGGCTCATGATGATTGACGAAGTGCAGTGTGGCGTGGGCCGCACTGGCAAGTGGTTTGCGCACCAATGGGCAGGCATCGTGCCCGACGTGATGCCCCTGGCCAAGGGCCTGGGCTCGGGCGTGCCGATTGGCGCGGTGGTGGCTGGCCCCAAGGCCGCCAACGTGCTGCAGCCCGGCAACCACGGCACCACCTTTGGCGGCAACCCGCTGGCCATGCGCGCCGGGGTCGAAACCATTCGCATCATGGAAGAAGACGGCCTGCTGCAAAATGCCACCACGGTGGGTGAGCACCTCAAGGCGGCACTGCAGCGCGAGCTGGGCAGCCTGCCCGGTGTGAAGGAGATCCGGGGCCAGGGCCTGATGCTGGGCATTGAGCTGAACAAGCCGTGCGGCGCCCTGATTGGCCGCGCGGCCGAGGCAGGCCTGCTGCTGTCGGTCACGGCCGACAGCGTGATCCGCCTGGTGCCCCCGCTGATCCTCACCACCGCCGAAGCCGACGAGATCGTCGCCAAGCTGACCCCGCTGGTCAAAGCCATCCTGGCTGAATGAAGAATAGTCCCACTGCCATGACGACGCTGAAACATTACCTGCAGTTCACCGACCTCTCCGCCGACGAGTACGCCTACCTGTTCGAGCGCGCCGCGCTCATCAAGAAGAAGTTCAAGGCCTACGAAAAGCACCACCCGCTGGTGGACCGCACGCTGGCCATGATCTTCGAGAAGGCCAGCACCCGCACGCGCGTGAGCTTTGAGGCGGGCATGTACCAGCTCGGCGGCAGTGTGGTGCACCTGACCACGGGCGACAGCCAGTTGGGCCGCGCCGAGCCCATCGAGGACAGCGCCAAGGTCATCAGCCGCATGACCGACCTGGTGATGATCCGTACCTACGAGCAAAGCAAGATCGAGCGTTTTGCCGCCAACTCGCGCGTGCCCGTGATCAATGGCCTGACCAACGAATACCACCCCTGCCAGATCCTGGCGGACATCTTCACCTACATCGAGCACCGGGGCTCCATCCAGGGCAAGACGGTGGCCTGGGTGGGTGACGGCAACAACATGGCCAACACCTGGCTGCAGGCCGCGTCGCTGCTGGGCTTCAAGGTGCATGTGAGCACGCCGCGCGGCTACGAAGTGGACGAGAAATTGGCCGCTGGCGCCCATGGAATCAGCGCGGGCAGCTATCAATTCTTCAGCAACCCCATGGAAGCCTGCCGAGGCGCGGACCTGGTCACCACCGACGTGTGGACCAGCATGGGCTACGAAGCCGAGAACGAAGCGCGCAAGAAGGCCTTTGCCGACTGGTGCGTGGACACCGAAATGATGGCCGCCGCCCAGCCCGACGCCCTCTTCATGCACTGTCTGCCCGCCCACAGGGGCGAAGAGGTCGAGGCGGATGTGATCGACGGGCCGCAGTCGGTGGTGTGGGATGAGGCAGAGAACAGGATGCACGTGCAGAAGGCACTGATGGAGTACCTGCTGCTGGGCAAACTGGCCTAAAAGCCCCCATGCCCTGGCGCCGCCAGCCCGCTCACAGCGCCGAATTGCTGGCGCACTGGCAGGCCCTGGGCCAAGCGCTGGGGCGCGACACGCCCGCCTGGCGGGCCGAGGGCCGGCGCCTGCTGCGCAGCTGGGCCCGCTGGCCCCGCGCCTACCACGACACCACGCATCTGCGGGCCTGCCTGCGGCACCTCCAGGCAGTGCAAGACCAGCAGCCCGGAGCGCTTCACAACCCCCCTGCTGTGGCCCTCGCCCTGTGGTACCACGACGCCATCTACTGGCCGTGGAGTGGGCACAACGAGGCGCGCAGTGCCGACTGGGCGCGACAGTTCCTGGTGGGCCAAGGGCTGCCCACCACGCTGGCCGAAACCGTACACCAGCATGTGATGGACACCCGCCACACCCCGGGCGCGCTCACCGGCGATGCGCTGTGGGTGGTGGACATCGACCTCGCCATCCTGGGCCAGAGTGACGCGGTGTACCGACAGTTCGAACGCAACGTGCGGCGTGAATACTTCTTTGTGCGCTGGCCGCGTTATGTGGCGGGGCGCAGCGCAGTGCTACGAGGCTTTCTGAACCGCCCGCACATCTATGGCACAGCCTACTTTGCGCAGCGCTACGAGGCCCAGGCGCGCGTCAACCTGCAACAGGCGTTGAGCGCGCTGGGCCAAGGCCAGCTGTACCAGTAGACAATTTGAGTCAAAACGGCCTGTAGCGCTAGTGAATCATGCGCCAGCAGCTATATAAAATATAGCAACTACTGAGAAGCAGGCCCGCGACGGACGGGTATGGCCACGGGCTTTTCAGCGGCCGCCGCGGACGGCGCCGCGCAACTGCCGCAGCTGCTGCACCCACCATCGCCTCCCCCACAGCCTGGCGACTGGACGAGCCCCGGGTGGACCTTGCCCAACCCCCGGCGCCAGCGCCCGGGCAGATACCGCCAGAGCACATAGAGCGCTGCGGCAAGGACGATCAGACCGACCATGAGTTGCTGGACCATCACACCGTTTCCCCTCAGCCGCCGCCCAGCGCCAGCGCCACGCGGTAGGTCACAAAGCTGGCCGCATACGCCATGGCAAACAGGTACCCCACCATGAGCAGCGGGTAGCGCCAGCCATTGGTCTCACGCCGCACGGCGGCGATGGTGGAGATGCACTGGGGCGCAAACACATACCAGGCCATCAGCGACAGCGCAGTGGCCAGCGACCACGAGCCCGCAATCAGCGACCCCAGCTGGCTGGCCACCTCGTCGCCTGTGGCGGACAGCGCGTACACCGTGCCCAGCGCACTCACCGCCACCTCGCGGGCCGCCATGCCGGGCACCAGCGCAATGGCAATCTGCCAGTTGAAGCCAATGGGCGCGACGATGACCTCGAGCAGGCGGCCCAGCTGGCCGGCCAGGCTGTAGGTGATGGCAGGCTGTGTGGCGCCTTCCGGCGCACCGGGGTAGGTGGACAGGAACCACAACAACACCGTGACTGCCAGGATGATGCCGCCCACCCGTTTGATGAAAATCACCGCCCGCTCGTACAGGCCATAGGCCAGGCCCCGCACGCTGGGCCAGCGGTACGCGGGCAGTTCCATCATCAGCGGCGTAGCCCGCGTATCGCTGCGGGCCAGCTTGGCCACTGCCGCCACGGCCATGGCGCTGACGATGCCTGCCACATACAAGGCGAACAGCACCACACCCTGCAGGTTGAACACCCCCGCCACAGAGCGCTCAGGGATGAAGGCTGCAATCAGCAGCGCATACACCGGCAGGCGCGCCGAGCAGGTCATGAGCGGCGCGATCATGATGGTCACCAGCCGGTCGCGCCAGTGGGTGATGGAGCGCGTGGCCATCACGCCCGGCACGGCACACGCAAAACTCGACAGCAGCGGGATGAACGAGCGGCCCGACAAGCCCACCGTGCCCATCACGCGGTCCAGCAAGAACGCCGCACGCGGCAGGTAGCCCGAGTCCTCCAGCGCCAGGATGAACAGGAACAGGAACAGGATCTGCGGCAAAAACACCAGCACCCCGCCCGTACCCGCCAGCACCCCGTCGGTCAGCAGGCTGCGCAAGGGGCCGTCGGCCATGTGGCTGTTGACCAGGGCTGCCAGCCAGCCCACGCCATCTTCAATCCATGACTTGGGCAGCTCGGCCCAGCTGAACACCGCCTGGAACATCAGGAACAGCGTGGCGGCCAGGATCAGCAGGCCCCACACCGGGTGCAGCACCACCGCATCGATGCGGTCGTCAGTCCGCAGGCTGACCACCGGCACGCGCACGGCACGGTCCAGAATGCGCCGCACTTCCTGGTGCGTGCGGATCACGTCGTTCTGCGCCTCCAGGTCGCTCGCATCCAGGCGCGCCGCCGCATCGGGCGCCACCACCGGGCGCTGCAGCTGCTGCAGGTTGGCGCCATCCAGCCACTGCACCAGCTCCTGGGCGCCGTTGCCGCGCACGCCCACGGTGGCCAGCACGGGCATGCCCAGCTCGCGCGACAACGCCTCGCGGTCAATGGCGATGCCCTGGCGCTCGGCCACGTCCATCATGTTGAGCACCAGCACCATGGGCAGGCCCAGGGCGCGTGCCTCCAGCACCAGGCGCAGGTTCAGGCGCAGGTGGGTAGCATCGGTCACGCACACCAGCACATCGGGCACGGGCTCGCCCGCGCGGCGCCCGCGCACGATGTCGCGAGTGATGGCCTCGTCCACGCTGTGTGCATGCAGGCTGTAGGCACCCGGCAGGTCCAGCACGCGCACGCGGCGGCCGGCGGCGGTCTGCAGCAGGCCTTCCTTGCGCTCCACCGTCACGCCCGCGTAGTTGGCCACCTTCTGGCGTGCGCCGGTGAGCAGGTTGAACAGCGCGGTCTTGCCGCAGTTGGGGTTGCCCAACAGCGCCACGCGCAGGGGCGCATCGGCGGCGGTGGGCTGCACAGTGGCCTGGGCGTTCATGCCAGCTCCTTGGCAGACAGGCTGGTGTCATCCAGCGGCTGCACCTGCACCATGGAGGCCTCCTGGCGGCGCAGCGCAAACGTGGCCTGCCCCACCCGCACCGCGATGGGATCGCCGCCCCAGCCGCCGCGTGCAACCACCTGCACGGTTTCGCCGGGCAGGAAGCCAATCTCCAGCAAGCGCAGCAGCATGCTGTGCTCTTGCGCGTCCTGTGCGGGCAACAGGCCCGTGACCCGGCCCGAGGCACGGCGCGGCAACTGGTCCAGCCGCGAGGACAGGTTCTGCTGCGTAGGAAGATGCAACCGCGCCGCAGCGCCATCGTCCATGGTTTTCATGGTGACTGGCCTCGATACAAATAATAGTGATTCTCATTCTACCAATATCTGCATCGTGCTGGTTGCCCTCTCACTCTCTCCTTGACGCAGCGCAAGCCGCAGTCCCCGCTGCCCTGCCCGGGTGGTCAGTCACATCGCTCAAACCGCTTGCACTCCGCAGTAGCCCGGATGGATGTGAGCGTGTTTTCGCCGTCGATGTGCCGGGCAGTGAACTGCACCCAGGCCCCCTGCGGAATGCCGTGCATCAGGGCGGGGTTGACCACCCGGAAGGTCTGTGTGGTGAACGGTAGCTTGGCGCGAGGCAGCAGCTTCAGCCGCACATGCGTGGTGTGGCCGCCCGCATCCGCCTCCACAGACACCAGCCGCGCCCGGGTGTAGACCGGCGGCGCCGCAGGCGCTGCATCTTCTGCGGCGACCGAGGCCGCATTCGCAGGGGCAACCGGCTGAGCACCTGTCGCACCAAACACTGCGGCCAGGGCCATCGCGGCGACCAGCCCGCCGCCGCGCAACCCCCTGCGTACTACCAACGAAGCGACGGCCTGCCCCATCAGAACGCCCATGCACCCAGCTGGTAGTAGTCAAAACCGCTGGTCCGCCCCCCCAGGCATTGGGCGAGGAAGTCCTCGGTCTTGCGGTACATGGTGAGGTTGTTGGGCCAGCGCTGGTTGCCATGGCCATCCCCGGTGAAGGTGACGTAATCCACCTGCTTGCCCGCCTTGCGAAGGGCCGCCACCATCCATTCGGACTGCTCCAGCTTCACGCGCGGATCGTTCACGCCGTGCATGATGAGGATGGGCTTTTGCGCATGCTCAGCCCGGTAGAGGGGCGACTTCGCGTCCATGCGCGCACGGTCTTCCGGCACGGCCGGGTTGCCCACATAGCGGTGCCACCAGGGCAGGCCCAGCTCCCAATAGGGCGGAGCAGCTTCCAGCAGGCGTGCGATGTCCGTCACGCCCACCACATCCACGGCGCAGGCAAAGACTTCGGGCGTGAAGGTGGCGCCCACCAGGGCCGAATAGCCGCCGTAGCTGGCGCCATAGATTGCCACGCGCTGCGGGTCGGCCACGCCGCGCTCCACCGCCCAGCGCACGCCGTCCACCAGGTCGTCGTGCATGCGGCCTGCGAACTCGCCACGGGCCTTTTCCATGTGGTTGCGGCCATAGCCGCTGGAGCCCCGGTAGTTGACCTGCAGCACCGCATAGCCCCGGTTGGCCAGAAACTGCTGCATGGCGCGGCTGGTGGCGCCATCGCCCCAGCGGTCACGCGCCCAGGGGCCGCCGTGCACCAGCAGCACGGTGGGCAAACGTTGCGGCGCCGCCCCCACGGGCAGCGTGAGGTAGCCGTGGATGGTGAGACCATCGCGCGCGGTGTAGGTGATGGGCGCGGTGGGGGCCAGGTCCTTGGCAATCAGGCTCAGCCGGTTCTCGCCCAGAAAGCGGGGTTCGTGCCCATCGCGCAGCAGGTAGTTGCGGGTGCCACGGTCGGTGGCCACCGCCACCGTGAGCACCTTGTCCGTCTGGTCCAGGCTGGTCACCAGCACCTCTGCGGGCTTGTCGCCGGCCAGCGCGGACAGCCGGGCATCCAGCACTGGGTCGAACACCTTGCGCGCCGGGTAGCCCGGCATGAAGTGCGCCAGCAGCGGCTCGCGGGTGCGCCGGCTCAGCGTCACGCTGTCCAGGTCCACGTCGGGCGAGGCAAACCACTCTTCCTCCGTGCCCGTGGTCAGGTCCAGCCGCACCAGCGCCAGCTTGTCGCGCCCCCGGTTCGACAGGGCCCAGGCCTTGCGCCCCTCATCGTGCAGGCCAAAGACGTTCAGCGTGTCCCACCGGCTGCGCTCTGCCACCGTCACCCAGCTGCCCGGCTCGGCGCCAGGTCGCTCCAGCAGCACCTGGTCGCCCTTAATCTGTGCCCGGGCGCGCAGCTGGCCCGTGGTGTCCACGCCCCACCAGCCCACGTTGCCGGGGTTGGTGGCCATCAGCACCGGCGGCCCGCCCGCAGGGTTCACGCGGTACAGGTCAAACACCTTTTTGTCGCGCTGGTTGGAGGTGACGATGAAGTCGGACGAGGCATCGACCGCCTCTGCAAAATGCGCCACCGAACGCGATGCAGGCATCAGCTCACGCAAGTCGGTCTCGGGGCCCTCGACCAGGCCCGCATAGATGCGGGTGTTTTCATCGCCCGTGGGGTCGGCCGTGATGCCGAGCCAGCGACTGTCGGCACTGAAGCGGATGGCGCGCGCACGGATGCGAAACGCCTTGGCGTCGCCCCCATCGATGGACTGCACCCAGATTGCGGGCACCACGCCGTCGGTGCCAAACCAGGCGATGCGCTTTCCATCCGGCGACACGCGATAACCCCCGGTGGACTGCCGGCTGGCCACAAAGTCGCGCACGGGCACCAAGTCGGGCAATTGCGCCCCAGCCAGCGAAGGGTGCGTAGGCCCGCTTGCGCAGCCAGCGAGCACCAGCAGCGCACACGCAGCAAAGCCCGTTGTTTTCAAAAATATTCCCAATCGCATCCCATCCCCCTCTCTGTGTGTTGCTCGCCCAGCCTCTTTTTCCATCAATGCGGAGCCACTGTCGGCTGAATGAGCGCTAGATAACCATCCAGATCCTTCTGCCACAGCGAGGGGGACTTGTAAATCTCATGGCCGTCGCGCCCCGGCGGAAGTGCGTAACCCACCATGCGGCCCTGCCCGCCTGCGCCGCGAAACGCTTCAAAGCTGGCCCGGCTGTTTTCCAGCGTGTAGTAGGAATCCCTCTCCCCATAAAGCCAAAGGGTGGGTCGGGGCATGGCAGCGCCGCGTATAAAGCCCGCGCGATTGACAGCGGCAGACTCCTTGCACCCATCGCCGAGCCAACCACCCACAAAGTTGACGACGCCCAGGAACATGCTAGGTCGCGAGCCAGCATACGCTACCGACAAGATGCCGCCACGCGATACCCCACCGATCAGCAAGCGGGCTTTGTCCACGTCAGGGCGCTGCTGCAGGTGCGCCATGAATGCGTCCAGATCGGCCAGCGCGCGGTCAAACCCTGGCAGCGAGTACTCGGACTGGCAGGAATAACCCATCGATCGGTTGACGCCAAAACCTTCGTCATACACGCCGTCGGACTTGCCCCGCCCCCGGCGCTGCGGGAACACCACCTGCCAGCCCTTGGCGGTGAAGTATTGAGCGACCTCAGGGCTCGTCCAGGTGAGTCTGAACCACTCAGGCCGGTCGCCACGGCCCGTGGAGCCATGGTTGAAGACCACCGTGGGCAGCGGACCACTGGCATTGATGGGGCGGTAGACCACAGCCTCCAGCGTTTGGGCGCGCCCATCTGCATCGGCCCACGGCGTGGGTAGCCGCTCGACCACGCGGGTGTAGGGCGGTGCCGCGAGCTGGGTGCTTAGCACGCCTGCCGCCAAAAGCCGGCTTTCAGGGCGCCACACCGTCATCTCCATCTCGGACCTGCCCTCGCGCAAGCGCAGCACCAGCCGCGCTCCGGTATGCAGCCGAGTGTGCAATTCGTTGCCCACAAAGCGTCCTTGCGAACGGTCTGTAACCTGCGCCTGCTGTTCGCTGGCCGCCGCATAGACGAGCGTCGCGCCTTCGGCAGTAACGGCTTCGACGGCGATGCGGACATCGCAAGCCCTCGCCATGCAGGCCCATCCCTGCCACAAGCCACTCCAACGAGCCTTGTCCAGGGGCACGCTGGCGGCGGGCGGCGTCACCGCCACATCCGGCGGCAGCACGGCCGCCACGGGGCTTTCAGAAGGGCCCGCCATCTGGTCAGGCATGTAGCTGGGCCACGCGGTGGTCGTCGCGGACGGCGACTCGGCTGGCTGCGCGGTGGCGGCACCGCACGACAGCCATGGGAACGCCAGCGTGGAAGCGAGGCAAAGCAGATTCTTTGTGAGCATGGCCCCATTGTGCAAACCGTTCCTTAAAGCAAACCAAAGGCCAGCGCCCGATGCGGCCACATTGCCACCTGCACCCACACAATCGCCCCATGCACATCCTGCTCATCGAAGGCGACCTGGACCTGGGCCGCGCGGTGGATGCGCCCGCCACGGTGGCCTGCGTGCTGCTGAACCTCACCTTGCCCGATGGCAGCGGCTTTGACCTGCTGGCGGGCTGGCCGTCGATCAGCAACTGCGTGGCGCCGCGCTCCATGCCACGCATGCGGATCTCCACGCTGCCATCGGCAGAGGGCGTCACCTGCACGCCTGGCAACTGGCGCAACACGTCGGCGACCAAGAACGCGCCCATCTGCTCGACGTCGCTGCGGTCCACCACCACCAGCGACCCCGCCGAAAAAAACCGCTATTCCAGGGACCTGCGTGCCGTGACCGTGACACCGTCAAGCTGCGGCGTAGCGCTGCCTGCCCCGTCTGGCGAGCCCTGCGCCCATGCGGCACTTCCTGCCGCAGAGGCCAAACACGTTGCCCACATGGCAAAGCGGCGGCTATTGTGTATTGCTGGTTTCATCGATGCCCTCTCTGTGCCAGATTGTCCGAGAGCAAGGCCTAAGCGCAGCCAAAGACTGCATACCTTCTGCACCCCAGCGTCACGGACCTGCACCATCCCCGCGGCAGGTGATTCCCTTGCCAGCGCACGCGGCGACTACAGCTTGGGCACCTCCAGCGGCTTGCGGTAGATCGTGTTGCGCTTGACCACCTGAAAGCCGCAGTCCGCATACACACGATTAGCGCCCGTCAGGTTCTCACCGTCCACCGCCAAGGCCGACTCGGCCATCCCTTCGTCGGCCAACAGGCGCAGGCTACGAGCAATCAACGCCCTTGCAAGCCCACGCCTGCGCCACTGGCGCCTCACGCTGATGAACTCGGTGTAGCCCCGGCGCCGTGACAGATGGCGGTTCTCATCCTCATTGATATACGTGCGGACTTGGCCTGCGACCTCATTGCCGTCCCACGCCACCTGCCAGCGCGCGGGCTGAAAAATCTGGCTCTCCAGCCAGGTGTCGTAGTCGCGTGGCAACGGTGGTGCCATCCCCCAATGGTCTTCTAACGCAGTGTGATGAGCGTCCCATATGGCGCGGTAGTGCTCTGGCAAAACGGGCCGCAGTTCCAGCCCTTGCGGCATGGGAAAGTCCGGCGCAGCACGCAGTTCCGTGTTCCGCATTTCAAAGAAATACCGCATCGGCGCATAGCCTCTGGCCTGCAGCAGTCGTGCGCGCGCTTCCTCGCCTTGCTGTACATAGGTATGGTGCACATGCGGGCCGCGCGGCTGCTGCGCTGCCACGGTGTGGCTCCGCCGCTCGAGCCAGCCCTGCAGCGCATGCCCAATGCCTCGCCCTCGCCAACGTCCTGGCACAAATCCGATTTGTGCGTGCAGCGTCAGGCCATCTGCCTGCGTAAATCGCCAGCACCGGCCATAGGCGACCAGTTCGCCATCCAGCTCGACCATGATCGCGTCCTGATACGGATCGCATCGAGTAAAAGCCGCGTAGTCACGCGCCAGGTCTTCGGGCGTGCGACGCGCGAGCACCCCGTCGGCATCAAAGCTGGCATTGGCCACCTCGGCCATGGCCGGGAAGTCAGACGGGCCGCGAAACGGCCGCAACGCCAGCCCTGAAGGGATGGATAAATTCATCACCGATTTTTCATGCCCCATAAGGGCTTCCTCCCCAGTTCGTTGATTGGTTCTACGTATTCTTCTTTTCGTTCCACAGGCAAGCCAAGTTGCGCTACGTGCCCTGCTAGTGTGCCGATCGCCGCCTTAACGCCAGCCAAAGGCGCCGCTTCCCGCGCCGCCCAATCACCACCACTCCCGCCACAATCGCCCCATGCACATCCTTCTCATCGAAGACGACCTGGACCTGGGCCGCGCGCTGCAGTCCGCGCTGAAGGTGGAGGGGCTGACCAGCGAGTGGCTGCGCCGCGCGGTGGATGCGCCCGCCACGGTGGACGCCACGACGGTGGACTGTGTGCTGCTGGACCTGACGCTGCCCGACGGCAGCGGCTTTGACCTGCTGGCGCGCTGGCGCAACCAGAGCGGACACAGCGGACAGGTGCCCGTCATCGTGATCACGGCGCGCTCGGCCGTGGAGGACCGGCTGGCGGGCCTGGACGGCGGGGCGGACGACTTTGTGATCAAGCCCTTTGCCACGGCCGAACTGATGTCGCGCATCCGCGCCGTGCTGCGCCGCAGCGCGCGCCAGGCCAGCGAGCGCTGGGTGCTGGGCGAGCTGGTGATCGAGCCCCGGCGTCATGCCGTGCAGCGCGCCGGGCTTCCGCTGGAGCTGTCGCCGCGCGAGTTTCAGCTGCTGCTGGAGCTGGCGCGCGAGCCCGGCGTGGTGGTGTCCAAAAGCGTGTTGTCGCAGCGGCTGGACCCGCTGGGCGAGCCCATGGACTTTGCCGCCATCGAAGTGCATGTGTCCAACCTGCGGCGCAAGATCGGGGCAGAGCTGATCCGAACCGTGCGTGGCGTGGGCTACCTGTTGCAAGCATGACTACGATGAAGCACGCGTTGCGCAGCGCATGGGCCTGGCTGGCCGAACCCACGCTGATGCGCCGCAGCGTGGCCTCGGTGCTGATGGCGTTTGTGGTGGTGTGGGCGGTGCTGCTGGGCTACAACTTCGTCAACTACAAACATACCATCACCCGCGACCCGGGCCTGATGAAGTACGGCGACGCGGTGCTGGACTCGCTGGCCCAGGTTACCGATCCTGCACACGCCGCGACGGCTGTGGCGGCCACCGACCACTGGACCAACGTCCGCCGCCGCCAGATCGGGCTGCTGCCCGGGGTGCAGATGCACGAGCTGCTCGATGCGGCATCGGGCCAGCGTGTGTTTGCCTCGCCGGGGCTGCAGAACGTGGCCTTGCCGCCCGCCACGCCCCGCGCAGAGCCATTCATAGAGGAAGCCGCCCTGCAGGGCCGGTCGTTCCGCATCTACACCGGTCGCAATGCGCGCTGGGTACTGCGGGTGTTCGAGACCAAGCGCACGGACTCCAACTTCCTGCAGTACAACGGCCGCGCCCTGCTGCCCTACCTGCTGCTGGCGTCACCCTTTGTGCTGCTGGCGGTGTGGCTCTCGGTACGCCACGGGCTGCGGCCGCTGCAGCAACTGGCCAGCCGCATTGCGCAGCGCGGGCAGGACGACCTCCAATCGGTGGGCTTCAACGCCCGCCACGGCGAACTCAGGCCCCTGGAGCAGTCGCTGGACCACCTCTTCGCCCAGCTGCGGCACAAGGTGGAGCGCGAGCGCGCCTTTGTGCAGGACGCCGCGCACGAGATCCGCACGCCGCTGGCCGTCATCACTGCACAGGCCCACGTGATGGCCCGCTCGCCCAGCGAGGAGGAACGCACGCAGGCCCAGGCCCACCTGGAGCAGGCCATCGCCCGCACCTCGCACTTGGCGCAGCAACTGCTGGACCTGGCCGCGCTGGACGACGCACAGCGCCCCGCACCGCGCGACCTGGACGTGGCGCAATGGCTGCGCGGCGCGCTGGCGCAGGCTGCGCCGCAGGCCATCGCGCGTCAGATCGAGCTGTCGCTAGACGCGCCCGACACCTTGCCCGCGCGGCTCGACCAGCCTGCGTTCGAATCCATCGCCCACAACCTCATCGACAACGCGCTGCGCTACACGCCCGATGGCGGCAACGTGGCGGTGACGCTGCGGCGCGGGGGTGCGGCGCTGCAACTGTCGGTGCAGGACGACGGACCCGGCATCCCGGCCACAGAGCAGCAGCGGGTGTTCGAGCGCTTCTACCGAGGCACGGGCCATGCCGCGAACGGCTCAGGTCTGGGCTTGGCCATCGTGCGGCAGGCGGTGCTGCGCATGGGCGGGCAGGTGCAGATCGGCGTGGGTGTGAATGGCAAAGGCGTGGGCTTTTTCGTTAGCATTCCGCTCCCCCACAGCGCCTGACGGCCCCGCCGCAGGCCGAACGCACGCACTGCATGTCCGACGACGCGACCACCATGACCACCGCCGATTCCGCCCACCCGTGCCTCAGCTGCGGCGCCTGCTGCGCCAGCTTTCGGGTGGACTTTGCCGTGTACGAGATGCAGGCCATGGGCGGCACGGTGCCCGATGGCCTGGCCCTGGATGTGAACGGCAGCACCTGCCGCATGCGGGGCACGGAGCAGGTGCCCATCCGCTGCGCCGCGCTCACCGGCCAGGTGGGCCAGCAGGTGGCCTGCAGCATCTACGAACTGCGCCCCGCGCCCTGCCGCGAGTTCTCGGCGGGCGACTACGCCTGCCACAAGGCGCGTGCGCGGCACGGGCTGGCGCCACTCGGCGACGGGCCCATGGACTGAGCCCCACAGCGGGCATCCTCTTTTTCAACGCCTCCACGTTGCAGCATCTCAGCGCAGCCCCCAGTTGCGCCGACTCCGCTTTCACATTCAAAAAGATAAGTGCTTGCACAAAATCCTATAGAGGACTAAAGTTATAGATATGCAAACCACATCCACCATCGTTCCGCTCCACACCACACCGGGCGTGAGCCGCTATGCGTCGCTGGCCGCCGCCCTGCGTGCACGTGTGGTGTCGGGTGAATGGCCTCCCGGTACGGCGCTGCCTGCAGAAAGCCTGTTGGCCAGCGAACACCAGGTGGCTTTGGGCACGATGCGGCGGGCACTGGAGCTGCTGGTCGCTGAAGGCCTAGTGGAGCGCCTGCAAGGCCGGGGGACGTTTGTGCGGCAAGGCATCGCCGGGGCTTCGATGTTGCGGTTCTTTCGGTTTGACACCGGCAGCAACGAGATTCCCCGTTCGCGCATCGTGTCGCGCCAGCGCATGGCTGCGCCAGCGGGTGTGGCGCGGCGCCTGGGCCTGGCCACGGGCGAGGCCGTGCTGCGCCTGCTGCGCGTGCGCCTGCTGGCCGACCGCCCCTGTCTGCTGGAAGAAATCTGGCTGCCGCTGGACTTGTTTGCCCCCCTGGTGGAGGGCAACACCTCTGAGTGGGACGACCTGCTCTACCCCATGTTTGCGCGGCGCTGCGGGGTGCATGTGCACCGCGCAGTGGACGAAATCGGCTTTGGTGTGTTGACCGCGGCCCAGGCCACTCATCTGGAACTCGCCGCTGGCCACCCCTGCGTGCAGGTGCAGCGCGCCGCCCACGACCTGAGTGGGCGCTGCGTGGAGTGGCGCACCACCCGGGGCGACGCCAACGCGTTTCACTACACCGTGACGATCACCTGAGCCACGCCCCCAAGAACAACACCCCCACACCCGAAGGAGACACCATGAACCGCCCCCAGGAATCCGCCCCCACATCTGCCCAGCTGTTGGGTGGCAAACGCAGCTCCAGCACCCTCACACGCCGCACGACGCTGGCAGCCTTGGGCACCACGCTGGCAGCCCCGTGGATCGGCGCGCGCGCCAATGGCCTGGCGGGCGGGCGCCCCATTTCGCTGGTGGTGTCGTATCCGGCGGGCGGTGGCGCCGACCTGATGGCGCGCATCCTGGCGCCCCGCCTGTCAGAGGCCCTGGGGCAATCGGTGGTGGTCGAGAACAAACCGGGCGCCAGCGGCCAGCTGGCCGCTGCAGCCGTGGCCCGCGCGACGCCAGATGGCACATCGCTGCTGCTGGACGCGTCGTCGTTTGCAGTGAACCCCTCGCTCTACCCCAAGCTGCCGTACGACAGCAACGCGGCCTTTACGCCGCTGGCCATCCTGGCCACGTTTCCGAATGTGCTGGTGTGCCATCCTGGCTTTGAAGCCAAGACCGTGCAGGACGTCATCGCCAAGGCCAAGGCCCAGCCGGATTCGGTGGCGTACGCGTCTTCAGGCAACGGCTCTGCACAGCACCTGGCAGGTGCGTTGTTCGAACAGCGCACGGGCATCAAGCTGTCGCACATCCCCTATCGGGGTGGTGGTCCGGCCATGAACGATGTGATGGGCGGGCAGGTGCCGCTGTTCTTTGCCAACGTAGCGTCGTCCCTGGGGCACATCCAGGCGGGCAAGCTGCGCCCCCTGGCCGTGACCAGCACGCTGCGCGCGCGTTCATTGCCCAACATTCCCACCATGGGAGAGGTCGGCGTGACCGACTACGAAGTGCTGGAGTGGAACCCCTTGCTGGCGCCTGCAGGCATCGCCGCCGATACCCGCAAGCAGCTGGTGGCCGCCGTCCGCAAGGCCTTGGCCGACCCCGAAGTGTTGGGCCGTATCCGGGCATTGGGTGGTGACAGTTTTCAGGACGCCACCCAGGCCAGCGCGGGCAAGTTCATCCAGGCTCAGCAAGCCCTGTGGGGCAAGCTGGTGCGCGATCGAAAGATCGTGGCGGGCTGATCGATGACCACCGCTGCGATCAGCGCCCCGCCCCCACGCCTGGACGGGTGGGACGCCCATGTCCATATCTTTGACGGCACAGTTGCCACACAGCCGGGCCACTACCAGCCCGCCCACCACCCCATCGAGCACATCGAGGCCGAGGCGGCCCGGCTGGGCGTGGGCCACCTGGTGCTGGTGCAGCCCAGCGTGTATGGCACGAACAACCGCCTGATACTGGACGCGCTGCAAGCCCGCCCGGGTCGCCACCGCGCGGTGGTGGTGGTCGATGAAACCACCTCGCCTGCCGCCCTGCAGGCCATGCACCAGCTGGGCGTGCGCGGCATACGGTTCAACCTCGTGTCACCGGTGGGCAACGGGCTGCATGCGCTGGAGTCCCTGGCCGGGCCGCTGCGCGAAATGGGCTGGCACATTCAGTGGTACGCCCACCCGCACCACCTGGCGCAGATTGCCCATGTGCACCATCAAACGCGGTTGCCCTGTGTGCTGGACCATCTGGCGGGCATGCACGCGGCCTTGCCGGCCACAGATGCAGCCTGGCTGGCCCTGCAGCAGCTGGCCGAACTGGGCGCGTGGGTGAAGCTATCAGGCTGGTACCGGCTGCGCGACCAGGCACCGTATGCGGGGCTGACCAGCAACATCCAGCGTGTTGCTGCGCTGGCGAAGGATCGCCTCGTCTGGGGGTCGGACTGGCCCCACACTGCTTTTGAAACGACCGCCATGCCAACTTACCGCAGCGTGTGGACGCCCGTGGTGGACGCGCTGGGCGAGGCGCGTGCGCAGGCAGCGCTTGCGGCAGGTAGCCAGCTCTACGCCTGACGCCGGCAGCAACGCCTAGATAGTTTAGGCTTCAACAAAAAATCTGAGTGGTGTTGGAAATAACCGACACCACGGGTTTTTCGGGACATGCAAACTTTGTCCCATGTCAACGCCCTCCTTCCCCACCGCCCGCCGGCTCTGGGACATCTCGCCGCCCGTGTTTGCGGGCAGCCCCGTGTTCCCCGGCGACACGGCCTACAGCCAGCAGTGGTGCGCCACCATCGGCCCGGGCTGCCCGGTCAACGTGAGCGCGATCACCATGTCGCCCCATGTCGGCGCCCACGCCGATGCGCCGCTGCACTATGACGCGCAGGGCGCCACCATCGGTGACGTGTCGCTCGACGCGTTTCTGGGCCCCTGCCGCGTGATCCACGCCATCGACTGCGGCCCACTGATCGCCTGGGAACACATTGCCCACGCGGTGAACAGCCCCCTGCCCCAGCGCGTGCTGGTGCGCACCTACGAACACATGCCTGTGGACCGCTGGGACGGCCAGCTGGCCGCCTATGCGCCCGGCACCATCGAACGCCTGGCCGACCTGGGCGTGCTGCTGGTGGGCATCGACACCGCCAGCATCGACCCGGCCGACAGCAAGACGCTCGACAGCCACCAGGTCATCCGCCGCCGGGGCCTGCGCGTGCTCGAAAACCTGGTGCTCGACGCCGTGCCCGAGGGCGACTACGAACTCATCGCCCTGCCGCTCAAGCTGACCACGGCCGACGCATCGCCCGTGCGGGCCGTGCTGCGGGCGCTGGACTAGCGCGATACACAGAATTTCAAGCATTTTTGGCTGGAAGCGCTAGTACAAAATGCGCCAATAGCTATCAATTACATAGCAATCACCTCCCGCAACACCCATGTCCATCACCCTTCAAGACTGCCGCACCCGCGACGCCCAAGACCCGCTGCGCGCCCTGCGCGACCACTTCGCCCTGCCACCCGGCGTGATCTACCTCGACGGCAACTCGCTGGGCGTGGCCCCCAAGGCCGCTGCAGCACGCGTGGCCGATGTGGTCACCCGCGAATGGGGCACCGACCTCATCAAATCGTGGAACACCGCCAGCTGGTTTGACCTGCCCCAGCGCCTGGGCAACCAGCTCGCCCCGCTGATCGGCGCGGGCCCAGACGAAGTGGTGTGCACCGACAGCACCTCCATCAACCTCTACAAGGTGCTGAGCGCAGCGCTCAACATCGCGCGGGAAGACAGCCCCGCGCGCAAGCGCATCGTGAGCGAGCGCAGCAACTTCCCCACCGACCTCTACATTGCCGAAGGCCTGTGCAAGGAGCGCGGCCTGGAGCTGGTGCTGGTGGAGCCCGAAGAGATCACCGCAGCACTCACCAGCGACGTGGCCGTGCTGATGCTCACGCACGTGAACTACCGCACCGGCGCCATGCACGACATGGCCTCCATCACCGCCGCCGCGCACGCCCAAGGCATTTTGTGCGTGTGGGACCTGGCGCACAGCGCGGGCGCGGTGCCGGTCGATCTGAACGGCGCAGGCGCAGATTTCTCGATTGGCTGCGGCTACAAGTATTTGAACGGCGGCCCCGGCGCACCGGCCTTTGCCTGGGTGCACCCGCGCCATGCCAGCCGCTTCTGGCAACCGCTGTCCGGCTGGTGGGGCCACGCTGCACCGTTTGCCTTCACACCCGACTACCAACCCGCCCCGGGCATCACGCGCTACCTGTGTGGCACGCAGCCCATCATCAGTTTGTCGGCCCTGCAGTGCGGGCTGGATGTGTTCACCGCCGCACAAAGCCTGGGCGGCATGGCCGCGCTGCGCGCCAAGTCGCTGGCGCTCACTGATCTGTTCATCCAACTCGTGGAAGAGCGCTGCGCAGGCCACGGCCTGGGCCTGGCCACGCCGCGTGACCATGCCCAGCGCGGCTCGCAGGTGTGTCTGACGCGCGATGAAGGCGCGGGCGTGAACGGCCAGGGCAGCGGCGCCTATGCGATCGTGCAGGCGCTGATTGCGCGCGGCGTGATCGGCGACTTCCGCAAGGGCGACGGCGGCACGGGCCGCCACAAGGACATCCTGCGGTTTGGCTTCACGCCGCTGTACCTGGGTTTTGAAGACGTGTGGAATGCCGTGGAGCACCTGCGCCAGGTGCTGGAGAGCGGCGATTGGCAGAAGGCCGAGTTCAACCAGACGCACGCCGTCACCTGATCGGAAAGGCAAACCACCATGTGCCCTTTCTCGCAAACCCCTGCCGACGGCAACAACCCGGCGTCTGCCGCCCTGCCCGAATCCATCGTGCACGAAGAGCGCGCCCAGCTCGACTTCAGCAAGTCCATGAGCTACGGCGACTACCTGCAGCTCGACGCCATCCTCACCGCACAAAAGCCGCTGTCGCCCGCGCACGACGAGATGCTGTTCATCGTGCAGCACCAGACCAGCGAGCTGTGGATGAAGCTCATGCTGCACGAGCTGCGCGCGGCCATCGGCCACATTGCGCGCGACGAGCTACCGCCCGCGTTCAAGATGCTGGCGCGCGTGAGCAAGATCATGGAGCAGCTGGTGCACGCCTGGGACGTGCTGGCCACCATGACGCCGCCCGAGTACAGCGCCATGCGGCCGTACCTGGGCCAGTCCAGCGGGTTCCAGAGCTACCAATACCGCTGCATCGAGTTTTCGATGGGCAACAAGAACCGCGCCATGCTCAAGCCCCACGAGCACCGCGCCGACCTGCTGGCCCAGGTGCAAGCCGCGTACGAGGCACCGTCGCTGTACGATGAGGCCCTGCGGCTGCTGGCGCGGCGCGGCTTGGCCGTGCCCGCCAGCCACACCGAGCGCGACTGGACACAGCCCTATGTGGAAAACGATGCGGTAGAGCAGGCTTGGCTCACCGTATACCGCAACCCCGAAAAGCACTGGGACCTGTACCAGCTGGGTGAAGAACTGACCGACCTGGAAGATGCCTTCCGCCTCTGGCGCTTCCGCCACGTGACCACGGTGGAGCGCGTGATCGGCTTCAAGCGCGGCACGGGCGGCACGGGCGGGGTGAGCTACCTGCGCAAAATGCTGGACGTGGTGCTGTTCCCGGAGATCTGGAAGCTGCGCACCGATCTGTGAGCAGTTCAAGCTACCCCAAAAAAACAGGCCTGTTCACCACCCTGGTGAACAGGCCTTCTAACTGCTGCCTGCGCCCAACGATAAAGCGCTAGCAGCTATCGTTTTTATAGTTCGCTCCCTGATTCGCAATCGGCGGCGTTTCAGTCCCCGGCCCTGGTGAACACCTGCCCGCCCGAGAGCTGGTAGGCCACGTTGTCCACCTGCAGGCTGCGCTCGTTGGCAATGTCAAAGCGGCTGTACAGCCCGGGCGTGTCGCCGTTCAGGATGGCGGTAGACACCACCATGGAGCGCTGGGCGAGCGCGCCGGTGGTGGTGTTCACCTCCAGCCGCAAGGCGCCCTGGTAGCCCCGCACGGGAGGTGGCGTGCCTACGCCCGTGGGCGCTTGGTAGACGCGGGCGGGAAAGGCGATGCGCACCTTGCCATCCACCGCCTGCAGGTTGAGCACGGGGCGGGTGCTGTCGAGTGTGGTGATGCTGCCCCGGCCGCCCGCCGTCTGCGTGGCCAGCCGCTTGCCTTGCGCGGCATTGCGCACGTCAAACACCGCGAGCTGAATGCCATCGGCCACGCCGCCCAAGGCGCTGTCCTTGCCCACCCCCAGCAGCAGTCCGTTCGGCAGCGGCACCAGGTGGTCGGCATAGCCGCCCGCAGCCAGCTCGCCTGCCACCGTAGGGTTCGCAGGGTTGGCAAGGTCCAGCACCCACACGGGTTCGGTGTCGGTAAAGGGGGTGGCATAGGCCCGGGCGCCTGCAAAGAACAGGTTGTCGATCTGCTGATCGCCCCGCGCCGTGCGCAGCTTGAGGGGCAGCTTGGCTTGAGGGCTCAAGTGGTTGTCGCGGCCGCTGTCGCGCAGCACAGTCAGCAGCGCGGGGGAGGCCTGCTGGGCCTGGATGGTCACCGGCGGCATGCCGCTCTGGCCCGTCTTGCCGGTGAAGGTCAGCACGCGCAGATCGTTCTGGTATTCGTTCAGGCGCGATGGCAGGCGGCGCAGGTCCCAGCCCAGGTGGCCGTCCACGCTGCCCGATGCGTCGTAGTCCACCTGCGCGCCCCGGAAGCTGAACTTGTGGATGTCGGTGCGGCTGTCGGCGGGGAACACAGCGTTGGCCACGTCACCGCCATAGCGGTACTGCCGCGAACTGGCCACGTACACGCTGCGCGCGCCCACGTGCACCGCCTCGCTGCCGCCCGCGAAGCAGCGGCTGGTGCGCGCCAGACTGGACGAGGTGAGGTCGATGGCCGTGATGGACGTGAGCTGCAGCGACAGCGAGGCATTGCCCGTCTGCACCAGGCAGTCGGCCTCGTTGACCAGCGGTTGCGGCTGGCCGCCATCCACGCGCAGGGTGGGGATCAGCGCGGCGGTGTTGAGGTCCTTGAGTGCCGCGTCCACCGCCGATGCCGTGGCCCCCGCCGGCACGGTGAAGCGGGTAAGGTCGGGCGACCAGGTGGTGACCAGGTACAGCATGTTGCCGATCAGGCGGCTACCCACCAGCAGGCCATCGATGCGCATCTGCTTGAGCTGCGCGGGCGCCATGTCCTTGTGGATGGCAAACAGGTCCAGCGACAGCGTGCGGCTGTACTCCGGCAACACGGTGATGCTGGCGTCGGCCGCAGCCACCACGGGCTGGCGGTCGGCATACGGGTCTTGCTGCGACAGCACGGCGGCGCGGGTGCCACCGCCCGCCACATAAAAGCCCTGGGGGATGTACTTGGCGTCCAGCGTGGCGCTGCCCACGCCGGTCAGGCTGCCATCGGCCGCGCGGGCCATGGCGGCCAGGCGCGGCGGCTCGCGGCCGGTGTCGGTGGCGTAGGCGCGGTGCAGGCCATACAGCATGTTGCCCTCGGACTTGATGAGGGCGTCTTCCTCCACCACCGCGCCCGCCAGTGGCGCGCCGGTGTGGGTGACCACGCTGCCCGCACTGCTCAAGCCCCCCACGGTGGGCACGGTGATGGCCGTACCCGGATAGCCCAGCGCCACCCGCTGCGCAATCTTGGCCTTGAAGTAGGCCACCAGATCGCCGGAGCGCGCCACCTGCAGCCGCGCCTCGTTGGGGGTCTGCGGATTGCCGCCCTCCCCGCCACCGCAGCCCACCACGAATGCAGCGGTGGCCACGGCCAGCCATGCGGGCGACGCATGGGATATGCCCGCCAATGTGTTCATCAACCCTCGGTTCTTCATGTGATTGTTCTCCCTGTGAATGCGTATACCCACGGCGCGGCGTCGGCTTCGGCCCACACCCCATCGCAGATAAGTGGGATAATATCCCACATAATTTCAAACCGTCAACCAGATGACAATCACAGCCTGACCCTGACACCCGCCGCGCCTCGGCCTTCTTTCATGCCCTCCCGCTCCGCCATCGTTCTGGCCTCTGCCCTGCACGTGCTGCGCCCTCTGGCGCGCCTGCTGCTGCGCAATGGCGTGGCCTACCCCGCGTTTGCCGCGGCCATGAAGAAAGTGTTTCTGGACGCTGCGCACGACGAGCTGCAGCGCACAGGCAAGAAGACGACCGACAGCGCGGTGAGCCTGATGTCGGGCGTGCACCGGCGCGATGTGCGCAACCTCGGCCGTCTGGCCGAGCCCGCTGCTGAGGAAGAAGCGGGCGAAACCCCGTTGAACATGGCCAGCCAGGTGGCCGCGCGCTGGCTGAGCCAGACGGATTGCCTGGACGACGAGGGCCAGCCCCGCCCCCTGCCCCGCAGCGGCGAGCCTCCGCACTTCGATGGCCTGGTGGCCAGCATCAGCAGCGATGTGCGGCCCCGCGCGGTGCTCGACGAACTGGTCCGCCTGGGCATGGCCGAGGAAGGTGAGGATGGACTCATCCGCCTGCTGGCCGCCGGCTTTGTGCCGCGCCAGGGCTTTGCCGAGATGGCACAGCTGATGCAGGACAACCTGCACGACCATTTGGCGGCGGCCAGTCTCAACCTGGAGGGCGAGCACAACTACCTGGAGCAGGCCGTGTTTGTGGACCAGCTCAGCGAAGAATCAGCCCACCGCCTGCACGTCGTGGCCGCCAAGGCCTGGCGCCAGGCCTTCAAGACCGTGATGACCGAGGCCCAGG
>ERZ1031516.22-NODE-22-length-26127-cov-15.652424_pt1 | contig 26127 bp, 21 predicted proteins | sample MGYA00518047_ERZ1031516 | MGnify/ENA primary metagenome ERZ1031516 (study PRJEB33718, sample SAMN03159945) | human skin metagenome | collected 2014-04-10 | study: EMG produced TPA metagenomics assembly of the PRJNA266117 data set (Human skin bacterial metagenome... | reverse complement strand
CTTCGCCGTTTTTGGCCATGGGCGCCATCAGGAACTTGATGTCTTCCTGGGTGTAACCAAAGGCCTGCTGGCGATCCAGCAACGGCAGGCCGGCAGCCACAGGGACCGCGGCGGCTTCGCCCGTCTCGATGCTGTCCAGCTTGATCCGCAGGTTTTCGATCCACTGCTTGTAGGGCTTGGTGTTGACGATGTTGGCTTTCAGCTCGTCGTCGTCGATCATGCGGCCTTGTTCCAGGTCGATCAGGAACATCTTGCCGGGCTGCAGGCGCCACTTGCGCACGATCTTGTTCTCGGGCACGGGCAGCACGCCCGACTCGGAGCCCATGATGACCAGATCGTCGTCGGTGATGCAGTAGCGCGAGGGGCGCAGGCCGTTGCGGTCCAGCGTGGCGCCGATCTGGCGGCCGTCGGTGAACACGATGGAAGCGGGACCGTCCCAAGGCTCCAGCATGGCGGCGTGGTATTCATAGAAGGCGCGGCGGCGCTCGTCCATGGTGGTGTGCTGCTCCCAGGGCTCTGGGATCATCATCATCACGGCCTGGCTGATGGGGTAGCCGGCCATGGTCAGCAGTTCGAGGCAGTTGTCGAACGTGGCGGTATCGGACTGGTCGGCAAAGCTGATGGGGTAGAGCTTTTGCAGGTCAGCAGCCAGCACGGGCGATGCCATCACGCCTTCGCGGGCCTTCATCCAGTTGTAGTTGCCCTTGACGGTGTTGATTTCGCCGTTGTGCGCCACATAGCGGTACGGGTGGGCCAGCGGCCACTCGGGGAAGGTGTTGGTGGAGAAGCGCTGGTGCACCAGGCCGATGGCCGAGACGCAGCGCTCATCCGACAGGTCTTTGTAGTACACGCCCACCTGGTCGGCCAGCAGCAGGCCCTTGTAGACCACGGTGCGGCTGGACATGGACGGAACGTAGTATTCCTTGCTGTGCTTGAGCTTGAGCGCCTGGATGTTGGCGCTGGCCGTCTTGCGGATCACGTACAGCTTGCGCTCCAGCGCGTCCTGCACGATCACGTCATTGCCACGGCCGATGAACACCTGGCGCAGGATGGGCTCCTTCTTGCGCACTGTGGGGGACATGGGCATATCCACATTCACCGGCACATCGCGCCAGCCCAGCAGTACCTGGCCTTCGGCCTTGATGGCGCGCTCCATCTCCTGCTCGCAAGCCAGGCGCGAGGCATGCTCCTTGGGCAGGAAGATCATGCCCACGCCGTATTCGCCGGCCGCAGGCAAGGTCACGCCTTGCTTGGCCATCTCTTCGCGGTACAGCGCGTCAGGGATCTGGATCAGGATGCCGGCGCCGTCGCCCATCAGCGGGTCGGCACCCACCGCGCCACGGTGGTCGATGTTTTCCAGAATCTTCAGAGCCTGCGTCACGATGTCGTGGCGCTTGATGCCCTTGATGTGGGCCACAAACCCGAGGCCGCAGGCGTCGTGTTCGTTACCCGATGAATACAAACCGTGTTGTTGCAGATGCTGGATCTCGGCAGCCGTGGTCATGGCGCACTCCTATATTTTTCGCAGGGGAGCCGAGGTTAGTGCATTGCAGCATATTTTGGCAAGCAGTTTAATTGGGGTCAGATTCCCATTAAGCAAACCACAATTCAGATGAGCATATTATTGGGGACATATTAAAATCAATAGCAATGAGGCCAATGATTTCAATCGCCATCGTCGGTTTTTGCATGATTTTTTGCCATTCGAGGCCTGCCAGGCATTCCCCGAGTCACGCGGCGCGGGGTCTGCTGTTGCAGGCCCGCAAGAAACTCGGTGTCGCCCAAAGCCCACCCGCTGAGTGCCGAGTCGGTCAACGCCGTTTGCACCGACGCCCCCAGGCCCGCCTGCACCAGTGCGGCATAGGCTGCCTCGCGCGCAAACGGGGTGTTGCCCAAAGCCCAATACAGCGCATGGGGCGTCAACCACCGGTCGTTACGCAAGCCCAACCAGTGTGCGTGGCTGGACCAGGCGTAGTCAGCGGGCTGCTGCACCAATCCGGCCCGTACAGGGTTGAGGTCCAGGTACACCATGCACGCCAGCAAATACCGTTCCGGCTGCAATACCGTGGAACGGTAGCGCCCCTCCCACAAAGTACCAGTGCGGGCATGCCGACGGTTGAAGTACTGCACATACCGGCGCCCCACCGCTTGCATCATCTGGGGCAGTCCGTCTTGTGAGGCTGGCGTAACCAGCAGGTGAAAGTGGTTATCCATCAGCACATAAGCATGGACGGCCACGGCATATTTCTGCGCGTTGTCCATCAACAGCGCCAGCAGCGCGTCGAAATCTTCCACTCCGCGGAAGATCGGCTGACGGTTGTTACCCCGCAGGATGACGTGGTGCAAATGACCCGGCAGGGTCAGGCGTGGCAAACGGGCCATGGGTCTTGATCAGGAATATGGGAGTTACGATCATAGACCTGTCCCCTATTTCTCATCGATGCAAGCTGGCGACGCCCATCATCCGCCACGAAGATAGCGAGGCGCATGCTTGATTCTGGCCTGCCCTTGCGCGCCTTTTGGGCACGCGTCAATGCGTAGCCAAGTTCTCCACTGGGTCTGCCACCACACCAATGCCAAACCGCGCCCCCATGGCGTGTTCCAGGCCAAATTCGCCGAGAAGCGCCCGCAACCGCTCGGCCGCGCTGCGTTTTTTCTGTCCGGTGTAGCGCGCGATGATGAGTTCATTCTTCATGCTGTGCTCCCATCCCACCAGCTCGGTCACAGTGACCTGGTAGCCATTGGCCTCCAGGTACAGGCAGCGCAGCACATTGGTCACCTGGCTGCCGAGTTCGCGGGTGTGCAAGGGGTGACGCCACAGTTCCGCCAGGGGCGTGCGCGCCAACTGCAAGGCCTTGCCTTGGCGCAGGCAGGCTGCCATCTCCGCTTGGCAACAGGGCACCAGAACCATGGCCCGGGCCTTTTTTTGCAGCCCGAAGGCAATCGCGTCGTCAGTGGCGGTGTCGCAAGCATGCAAGGCGGTGACCACATCGATCTGGTCGGGCAACTCACGGGCATCCGCAGACTCGGCCACGGATAGATTGAGAAACGACATCCGCTCAAAATGAAGGCGCTGCGCGAGCACCCGCGACTTCTCTACCAGTTCCGCCCGGGTCTCCACCCCGTAGATACGCCCGTGGCCCAGAGCCTTGAAGTACAGGTCGTACAGGATGAAACCCAGATAGGACTTGCCCGCGCCGTGGTCCGCCAACGTGGGCCCACCGCCTTGGGCGGACAGCTCCGTGAGCAGGGGCTCGATGAAGTTGAACAGGTGGTACACCTGCTTGAGCTTGCGGCGTGAGTCCTGATTGAGACGGCCATCCCGCGTGAGGATGTGCAGCTCCTTGAGCAGCTCTACCGATTGGCCAGGGCGCAGTTCCTGCAGCTCAGCACTCTCGTTCTTGGATTTTCCCGCATCGCGAATTCGCTTGTCGGTCGTCACTGCAGATGGGTTCTTTTTATTCATAAACCGGTGCCTTGTGCTGGCGGATTGTCATCGCTGGCGGCAGTGGCGGCCATGTTCGCACCGCCTTTGTCATGAGGGCCCACGTCCAACGCCAGCCAACCGGCCATGCCCATCTCTTCAAGTACTTCCATGTTGCGCTCAAAGATGGTTTCCGCCTCGGGAAAGACCGACACCGCCCGATCAATGCTGGCCTCGCGCAACAAGTGCAGCGTAGGGTATGGAGCGCGATTGGTGCAATTAGTCACGTCGTCCGCATCTGTGCCGGCGAACTGAAACTGCGGGTGAAAGCTTGCGACCTGCAGCGTGCCCGCCAACCCGAGAACGTGCACCACGTCCTCCACGTCACCAAGAAAGTCGTTGAAATCCAGAAAATCCTGCAGGCAATGCGGCATCACCAGCAAGGTGGTGTCCCTGACTTCTGCGGGTGTTTTTGCGAGCGCCTGAAGTTCTTCGCGCAACACCTCCAGCACATCCTCCCCGGTCGTGGCCAAGCTCACCACATAGTGAATTTGCCCTTTGACATGCACCGACTTGGCAAATGGACAGAGATTCAATCCAATGACGGCCCGCTCCAACCACCAGACAGTGTCCTGGACGTAGGTATCAGTGGATACAAAATGGAGGAGCGCCTTAGCGGCGTTGGTGGAGGAAGATGTCATGGGTGCGCGCAGAAGCGCAGGGATAGAGTTGGGATTTTATCGGTGTGAGTTGTTGGCAGATCTCGCGACAGCGGCGGTCCAATCTGGAAACCTCATGGACCCCTCAGTGCACGCTCACATCGGCGGGAGGGCAGCGGAGGAAAAGAATAGATACGCAAGCCCACACAGCAAATACGCTTCAGGCGGCCACATCTAACGGAGCCTGAAGTCGCGCGACACCAGCGACGCCCCCCCCAAAAAAATCAACGCATCTCGCTCCACCTCGGAACCGTGCGCTATTCCTGCAGGAGTCGGCGCCCTGTCAGGCGCTCATGCTCCCGCACCGCAAAGCGGTCCGTCATCCCGGCAATAAAGTCGGCCACCGCCCGCGCTCGCCCATAGCTATCGCCCTCCAGGGCTCGCGCGGTAAAGGCAGCTTTCATTTCGTGAGGCTGGGCCATATAGGCATCGAACAACTCACGCACGATTTCTTGGGCATGGCCCGTAGTCTCCATGACCCGGGGATGCCGGTACAGATGCTTGAAGAGGAACCGCTTGAGTACGGTAGAGCGCTCGCGCATCTCACCACTGAAGCTCACCAGAACTGGAAGCTTCCGCACCTCATCGGGATGGGCTGGTGCATGCTCGTGCAGCGCGGCTTTTGTGGTGTCAATGACGTCGTACACCTGCGCACTCAGCATCCGCCGTATCGCCTCATACAACAAGCGGCGCTGCATTGATGGCGTGGCGAGGCCGGGATGCTCCATCTGGGCTGCCGAACGGTACGCATCAAACAAGGGCACTTCTTGCAGCTGCGTCAGAGTAATCAACCCAGAGCGCACGCCGTCATCGATATCGTGTGCGTTGTAAGCAATCTCGTCGGCCAAATTGCACAACTGCGCCTCCAGACTCGGCCGCTCATTGCGCAGGAAGCGGGCACCAACACCATTGGGCTCCTCACTCTCCAACTGCAAAGCATGAGTGCGCGAGCAGTGTTTGAGAATCCCCTCTCGGGTCTCGAATGTGAGATTGAGTCCGTCATACAACGGGTATCGTTCTTCCAGCTTGTCCACCACTCGCAAGCTCTGCAAGTTGTGTTCAAAGTCTCCAAAGTCGGCCATGCAGCCATTCAAGGCGTCCTGCCCCGCATGCCCGAACGGGGTATGCCCCAAGTCGTGGGCTAACGAGATGGCCTCAACCAAGTCTTCGTTAATCTGCAGCGACCGTGCGATGGATCGCCCGAGTTGCGCGACTTCTAACGAATGAGTTAGCCGGGTACGAAATAGATCCCCCTCGTGGTTGAGGAAGACTTGTGTCTTGTAGACAAGCCGTCGGAATGCCGTGGAATGGACTATTCGGTCGCGGTCGCGCTGGTATTCAGTTCGAGTGGGCGGCGGACACTCCGAATGACGCCGACCGCGGGTCTGCGCGGGGGCAGATGCGAAGGGCAACAGATCTACGAGCCCAATCACCTTAGTAGCCCCCCATCAAACGGCACCTACGCTTCTCGAAAAAGGCAATCCAAGCAACCACAAATATTCACTCGCTGCAGGCATCAATAACTTCACGGACCAAGGAGTCTGGCGCCGGGCGTACGAGTGCTCTACCGGGGCCATCGATCACAACAAACCGAATTTCGCCTGCTTCGGCTTTTTTATCAATCCGCATCAACTCCAAATATCGACCGGCGTTGTCGTTAGCATCTAATACTGGCCCTTTGGTGGGTAAACCAGCGAGCTGGATCAAAGAGATCAGCCGCTGAACAAAGTCAGCGCCTACCAACCCCAAGCGTCGGGAGAGTTCAGCGGCCATGACCATCCCGGCCGAAACACCCTCTCCATGTAACCAAACACCGTAACCCATCCCTGCTTCGATGGCGTGACCAAAAGTGTGACCAAAGTTCAATATCGCGCGCAAGCCTGACTCCTTCTCATCCTTGCTTACGACCCAAGCTTTGATCTCACAACTACGCTGAACCACATGAGCAAGTGCCGCGGCCTCCTTGGCCATAACTGCGTTCAAGTTTTGCTCCAGCCATTCCATGAAGGCGATATCTGCAATCGGCCCATATTTAATAACCTCAGCTAAACCAGCGCGAAGCTCACGATCAGGCAGAGTACTCAATGTACAAAAATCGCAGATGACCAGTTGAGGCTGGTAAAAAGCCCCTATCATGTTTTTCCCCAACGGATGATTAATCGCAGTTTTCCCACCTACCGAAGAGTCAACTTGAGCGAGCAATGTCGTGGGCAACTGTACAAATGGTATACCACGCATATAGGTGGCAGCCGCGAAGCCAGTTAGATCACCAACCACACCGCCACCAAGAGCGAACAGGGTCGTCTTTCGATCACATTGCCAACTCAAAAGTGAGTGAAATATATTGTTTAAAGAATCCCAACTCTTATGAGACTCTCCATCTGGCAGCTCGATAACACGAACGTCCTCGAATATTCGAGCTAGAGATTTTTTTACCCGATCTAAATGATACCCAGCAACAATAACATTTGTAACAATTACAGCCATCCGAAAATCGGAAACAATGCCTTTGAGCGACTGAACCAAGTCGATGTTTTCACCCACTAGTATTTCATAAGTTCTATCACCCAAATCAATATTGATCACATTCATATTTTATTACCCGTACCAAATTACAGTCACCAAAACAAAAAAGGCCAATATAAAATTGGCCTTTTATTTAGACTAAAGCATCATCATGGGCAAGCCACAGCACCGCCGTCTTTAATCGTCACTGAAACAGTTTGCTTAACGAGTTTTGAGTCGTAAACGTCGATTGGAATCACCTTATCAGCAGTTACACATCTCGGACCCGTGGTGGAATCAGGAAGGGTCGCTGTCAGCGTGTTGGCAGCTACGGATAGTGTGGTGAAAAAGGCTTTGTCAGCCGGACTCACCAAGGGAGTATAAGGCGCAGTGCCTCCTGCGATCAAATAAGTAAGAGTTGTGGAGGTCGCACTCTTTTCATCCACTGTTTGACTAGCAGGTGAAACCTGCAAGACATTAGTGGTCACAGTAACAGAAACCACCACTGAGGTACCAGCTGCATCCGTAATCTTGATATCAGATGCACCTTGCGAGACCAGTGATACCGACACAGATGAGCCGGAGATAGTCGCTGTAGCAACAGCGGTGTTAGTTGAACTCACGGTGTACGGAGCCACGCCACCGTTGACAGTCACGGAATTACTGGTACCAGCGGGCCCAGTTATAGAGGCAGGCGAAACCGACATCGTGCCCACCTGCACTGTGGCCGTGACACTTAACGTAGCACCTGCCGCATCAGTGATCAAAATAGTCGCAGTTCCTGCTTTCGGAAGTCCGAGAAGTGTCACCGTAGATCCAGAGATAGATGCACTGACAGTGCTTGTATCTGAACTGTTAACAGAATATGGACCAACACCACCCCGCACATTGAACTGAAGGGACTGATTCGGCCGCAATGTAACTGCAGTTCCGGCACTGCTGACCAATGGAACCGCTTTGGCGGTTACAGTAATTTTCACTTGCTGAACAGGGAGACTCTCGTCGTATACCGTTAACGTTGAAGTCCCATCACTATTTCCAGAAATAAATAGTATCCCGTCAGCTGAAAGAAAAGCACTAACGGAGGCATCGGAGCTGATTACACCATAAGGTGCTTTACCGCCACGCACTTCAATATCTGTGGACCCACTAGCGCCCACAGGCAAACTAATTGCGCTCACAGGGGGGTAGACTCTCAAGGTTGCGGATGGACCGTTCGGAGTGCCGCCGCCGCCGCCGCCGCCGCCACAAGCGACAACCATCACGCTTACAGTGATAGCAAGCAAGGCTTTAAATAGTTTTTTCATAGTCTATTGATAAAGAATTAGTTATTTTCTAGGACCATTATCCGAAATTACCTTTGGCGTAATGAAAACAAGCATTTCGCGCTTGGTGGATTCTTTTGTTCGATTTTTAAAGAGATTACCTACCACTGGAACATCGCCAAAAAAAGGAATTTTGTTTTCCTGATTGGTTTCTTCCATTTCAAAAATCCCACCGATCACAACTGTTCCACCATTCTCGATTAAAATTTGCGTTTTTACATGTTTTGTATCAATGGCAACACCCTGAGTTGTTGTTTCACCTCGGCTGTCCTTGTTCACATCCAAGTCCAGAATAATATTTCCTTCAGGAGTTATCTGAGGTGTTACTTCAAGCTTGAGCACCGCCTTTTTAAAAGCCAGAGTCGTGGCCCCATTAGGAGCAGTCACAGCGTAAGGATACTCAGTGCCTTGTTCAATCAATGCCTTGGTCTGATCTGCAGTAATTATACGAGGGCTAGAGACTATCCGCCCCTTGCCATCGGCTTCCATGGCGGAAAGCTCCAGGGTAAGAAACCGATTTGCCGCGGAATTGAATATAGACAGTGCAAAGTTCCCAACGCTGCTCACGTTAGAGAGGCTTGCAGGCAGATTTACAAAATTACCGCTGGTACTGGTAGTCCCACCCGCACCACTTGACGCAACAGCATCGTTGTAAGAAGTACCGAAAGCGACTCGATTATTGCCTCCAATACCGTAACCACCATCACCGCCTCTATTAGCACGCAAGTCGGTAGCCCCCAAACGAACGCCTAATGATCGGCCAAAGGTGTCACGAGCCTCAACGATTCGCGCTTCAATAAGTACTTGTCGCACAGCCACATCCAAACTGGCTAACAACAGACGCACCTCTTCCAGCTTGCTAGGAGTATCAGTCACGAACAGCTGATTTGTTCTTGGTTCAGAGATCGCACTGCCGCGCTCTGATAAAAATCTAGTGCTTGTGGTGCTGGTTGATCCAGTGCTAGTCGTTAATTGGGTGAGAATATCAGAAGCTTTGGCATAATTGAGCTGGTACGCTTGCGTTTTGAGAGGCTCCAGCTTTTGTATAGCTTGGGCAGCTTCAAAATCCTTCTTTGTACGAGCATCTATTTCGTCCTTGGGGGCGATCCACAGAACTGACCCCGTCTTCCGCATGCCGAGACCTTTGGCGTCCATGATGATTTGCAGCGCTTGATCCCACGGTACATCCTTGAGCCGCAGTGTTAATGCTCCAGTAACAGTGTCAGACGTAACTATATTGAAGTTTGTAAAATCAGCAATAACCTGCAACAAAGATCGAACTTCGATATTCTGAAAATTTAACGACAATTTCTCTCCAGAATATCCAGGGCCTTGAGTTAATTTAGCAAGATCTATTTTTTTCTGGCGAATCTCAACGACAAACTGATTATCACTCTGGTACGCACTGTGTTCCCACTCGCCGTTTGACTCGATGAGCATGCGAACGCGCTCACCAGCTTGACTTGTAGTTACAGTTTGTACCGGTGTTCCAAAATCCGTAACATCCAGTTTGCGACGCAGTCCTTCAGGCAGTGAGGATCGCATAAATTCAATCGCTATGCCTTTGGCCTGCTGCTGCAAATCAACACCCACCTGATTGCTTGAGAGATTTACAATCACCCTCCCAGCGCCATCCGCACCCCGGCGAAAATCTATATCCTTCAAAGGCAGCACATTACTGTTCTGACTCTCCGAAAAAGCCGAAACCTGACTAGAAACACTGCCGGTCACAACGGAGGAATCCAGAGAAATAAATAACGACCTCCCTTGAACTTCCGTTTTGTATGAAGAAGGTGTCTTCAAACTCAGCACAATACGTGAACGCCCCCCCGCCTGCACGATATTGACCGATTTCAGATTACCAAGATTAATATCGTGCCCCGATTTTCCAGTGCTATTCCCAACACCCTGAAAATCCAGCGCGATACGCGCAGGGGACTGCGTCGCGAAACCCGTGGGCGAGGACTCAATCGGCTCAGAGAAATCTATTCTCAATGTTTCCACGCCAGCTTGGACGCTACCAGAAACAGCACTGATATCCCCTCCGGCCAATGCGCCGAATGATAGAAAAAGCGTTGAAACGCCTATAGCAGCGCCACGGCAAAAATTAAGTAATGTGCCACTATTTTGTTTCATTTTTTACCCTCTTGTAGATCAAGCGTGGCGAAACGCTCTATCCAATCCCCAGTTGCATCCTGCGCTATTTCGCGCAGCTGAATTGAGCTCTCGGTGATTCGCACGACTTTTCCATAGTTTTGCCCGAGATAACTTCCAACCTTTATTTGATAAATTAAATTGTCCACTTTTATCAAAGCGGTTGGCGCTCCTGATTTATTCAAACTCCCCACCATCGCAATCGAATCCAGCGGAAAAGCTTCCAGCGGCTCTTTTCGACGCGCCATTTCCGGTGCAATCAATGCCGCATTTGAAGCTACTTGATTAGAGTCGCGTTTTAACGCCTGGGTTAATTTGATTTGATTGAATGGTTCTACAGCCCCGTCTTGCGTGTAAGGCTCAGGAATAAATTTTTTCGGCTCTGTTAAAGGCTGAACGCTCGGCTTTGTATTCGCCCGTTGCTCAGCTATCCATACCCTTAACTCATCCTCACCTGAGGGAGCACAGCCGGCAAGCATCAAGGCGCAGCCAACAATAAGTAGCCCAGCATAAGTTCTCATCACTTAGCTCCCCCGGCTTTCTTCTGTGCCTGGATCTCCTCAGCATCCAGATATCTGAAAGTGCGCGCGGTCGCGTCCATAATTAAACCATCACGAGTTCCGGGCGTAATAGTCATATTATTCAGTGTGACGATACGAGACAAGTGCGCAACATCCGAAGCGAAAGCACCAATATCGTGGTATTTCCCAGTCACCCGAATAGAAATAGGTAATTCAGCATAGTAATCTTTGGCAACTACTTGACCTGGTCGAAAAAGCTCAAACTGCAGACTGCGCCCCAAACCAGATTGATTGATGTCCGATAGCAGGGCAGCCATCTCAGCCTTGCTGGGAAGTTGCTTCTCCAGTTGTATAACATACTGCTGGATTTGCTCACGCTGCTTCTTTAATGCATCCAGACTGACGGCCTTCACCAGCTTCTTTTGATAATCAGTTCGTAGTGCCAGTTCTTTATTGCGTTCCCCATCCAATTGCACTTCATAATCTTGCAAAAATGCAAACCACGACACCGCAGCGACAGCTCCCGCAATAAAGATGCAGAGGATTACCTTTGGCAGAGCTGGCCAAACCGAAGGATCCCTGGAATCCAAGTTCCGAAACTGCCGTTGGACAGACTCCATCCATTCAGCGAAATTTATCTTCTTTTCCTTTGTTTTCGCCATGTCACTTACCTCCAGGCGAAGAAGCCGCAACACTCGCTGCCGCTATGGACTTTTGGGCGTCGCTGGCGCGTACCAGTTGGAATCTCAAGTTGAAGGCAGAAACTCGGCGCTGATCTCGCGAGGTTAGCGCTACAGTGCTAGCAGTAATTTCCACCAATTCTGGCTTCGCCAACCACGGCGTATTGCTTGCCAAATTACGCAACAACTCAGAAACGCGTTCGTTCGACTGCGCCATCCCTTGCATGGTAATCGTTTGCCCAGCTTGCCTGATGGCTGTGACATATACCCCGTCAGGGAGCTGTTTAACCAATTCGGTAAGCAAGTGAACTGGAAGATTTCTGTCAGACTGTAGATCCTCCACAGCCTTCTGGCGCGCACGCAGAGAAGCAATTTCATCTTCAATGGATGCAATTTCCTTGATCTGCCCCTCCAACACCTTTATCTCCTGCTGGAGAAAGGCGTTCTTATTCTGCTGATCCGTGATCATGATCTGAAACCACCAGTAGATGGCCCCGGCAATAGCAAGCCCTAAAAGCAAAGATGCAAACATCGTCGCCTGAAAGGCTTCCTTGCGACGCTTGCGAGCCTCCTCACGGTGAGGTAGTAGGTTGATGAGGATCACTGCAGAAACCTCCGCATAGCGAGACCGCAAGAGGTCAGGTAAGACGGCGCTTCTCGCACCATTTTTTTCAGTCGCACGGAACTCCCGATTTCCATACCATCAAACGGATTGATAGCACTGCACGCAAAACCGGTTTGCTGGGTGACAGCCTCGGTTAGCCCTGGTAGCGGGGCAGAGCCGCCAGCCAGCATGATGTGGTCCACACGGTTGTGCGGCGTGCTGGTGAAGAAGAATTGGAGGGCTCGGCCAATCTCTTGGGCCATGCTGTCAACAAAGGGACGAAGGACCGCTGATTGATAGTCTTCCGGCAAATCACCGCTGCGCTTTTTACTCTCGGCTTCTTCCACAGAGAAACCATATTGCCGAACAATCAGTTGAGTCAGCTGAGCGCCACCGAAGGCTTGGTCGCGGTCGTACAGAACCTCTTCGTTCCGAATCACCTGCATACTGGTCGTCAAGGCTCCCACTTCGAAAAGGGCCACCATCGCATCCACGCCTTTATTCGGCAGCGCTTCGATCAGGCGCCCAGCAGCCAACCGCGATGCATGGGACTCGATATCTACCACCACAGGCTTCAACCCGGCGGCCTCTGCCAAACCCTGCCGGTCCTGGACTTTTTCACGCCGGGACGCGGCAATCAGAACGTCAACATCTCCTGGTGCGTTTTTGCTGGGACCGATAACGCAAAAATCCAAGCTCACCTCGTCGAGCGAAAACGGAATGTACTGGTTGGCCTCGGATTCCACCTGGACCTCAAGCTCCTGCTCGGTCATACCACCTGGCAGCGTGATCTTCTTGGTGATCACTGCGGAAGGAGGCAGCGCAAGCGCCACGTTTTTGGTTCGAGTGCCGCTCTTCTTGACCAGTCGACGCAATGCGTCGGCCACTTCGTCAAATTTTTCGATGTTGCCATCGGTGATCCAGCCTCGCTCCAGCGGCTCGATCGCGCAACGCTCTAGCACCAGACTACCTGCCTTATCGCGCCCTAACTCCACCAGCTTGACACTGGAGGAGCTGATGTCGATTCCCAGCAGCGGAGCAGACTGGCGATTGAACAAAGACCCCATTGAGATCAAGATTGGTCCCCTGTAACTTGCCAAAATGAGGCAACAAAACTTAACACTTCACATGAATGCTATCAGTAAGATAGTTCTCCGGCAAAGATTTTTCCCCCTGTAACGCCCGAAGAGCGTTGCCAAAAGCAGACGAAATTTCAGAGCACTGCAATACCGCTTGGCCACTACGGGAAGCCTTTCAGCGACACATTGCCACGTACGAAATCGGATTTCCAGCCCCAGCGGCGGACATTTTTATAATGGGTGGTCTTACCCCATCGGAGCGATATGCCGCCCTCCCCCTCGAAGTCCTCCGACAAGTCGGACTCCTCTCCTGCTCGCACCCGTCCCAGTTGGCTTCGCTGGTTGGTTCGCATCGCTCTATGGATCACTGGACTGGCGGCGGCCGCGGCCGTGGGCTTGGCGCTCACAATCGCTGTGGCTCTGTCGGTGGCCTACCCCAACCTGCCTGACATCTCTGACCTGGCGGACTACCGCCCCAAATTGCCGCTGCGGGTGTACTCTGCGGAAGGGGCCTTATTGGGCGAGTTTGGAGAAGAGCGTCGCAACCTCACGCCCATCGACGAGATTCCACAGGTCATGAAAGATGCAGTGCTGGCGATCGAAGACTCTCGCTTCTTCCAGCACGGTGGTGTGGACTACAAAGGCGTGCTGCGTGCGGGCCTCGCCAATCTGGGCCGTGTGAAAAGCCAGGGCGCCTCGACGATCACCATGCAGGTTGCTCGAAATGTTTATCTGTCCTCGGAAAAAACATTTACTCGCAAAATTTACGAAATCTTACTGACTTTCAAATTGGAGCATTTGCTGACCAAGGATCAGATTCTTGAGATTTACATGAATCAGATTTTCCTTGGCAATCGTGCGTATGGATTTGCGGCAGCCTCCGAGGCGTATTTTGGGAAACCGCTGAAATCCGTTTCCATTGCTGAAGCAGCAATGCTTGCGGGCTTGCCCAAGGCACCATCTGCCTATAACCCCATCAGCAATCCCAAACGTGCCCGCGCTCGACAGCAGTACATCATCGAACGGATGGAAGAGAACGGCTTCATCACTGCGCAACAAGCAGAGCAAGCCAAGAAGGAAGAGTTGAAAATCCGTACGGGTCCCGACAACACGCGCATCCACGCGGAATACGTTGCCGAAATGACCCGCCAGCTAATCTTCGCCCAGTACGGCAACGAGGCCTACACACGCGGCCTTAACGTGTACACCACCCTCAATGCGGCGGAGCAAGAGGCCGCCTATGTGGCCCTGCGGCGCGGGATCATGGACTACGAGCGGCGCCAGCAGTATCGGGGACCAGAGAAGTTCGTTGCGCTGCCCACAGCAGCCCAGGAAGTGGAGGACGCCATTGATGACGCCCTTGCCAATCACCCCGACAACGGAGACGTACTCTCCGCTGTGGTGCTGGAAGCATCCACCAAACGCATCCTAGCCGCACGAGCCAATGGGGACTCACTGGAGATCACCGGCGATGGACTCAAACCAGCGCAGTCGGGGCTCAGCGACAAGGCGCCGCCCAATATCAAGATCCGGCGCGGCGCCGTCATCCGAGTGGTCAAGACACCAAAGGGCGCATGGGAGATTACACAGCTGCCCGAAGTGGAAGGGGCTTTCGTAGCCCTTGACCCCCGCAATGGCTCCATCCGGGCATTGGTAGGTGGATTCGACTTTGACAAGAACAAATTCAACCATGCAGCGCAGGCATGGCGCCAGCCTGGTTCGAGCTTCAAGCCGTTCATCTATTCAGCAGCGCTCGAAAAGGGCTTCACGCCTGCCACCGTTATCAACGATGCTCCGCTGTTCTTTGATGCGGGTATCACCGGCGGTCAGCCTTGGGAACCCAAGAACTACGACGGCAAGTACGACGGCCCCATGAGTATGCGCACGGGCTTGGCGAAGTCCAAAAACATGATCTCCATCCGGATCCTGCAAGCCGTAGGACCCAAAACTGCTCAGGAATGGGTGGGACGATTTGGATTCGACCCAGAAAAGCACCCGGCCTACCTGACCATGGCGCTGGGTGCGGGCTCGGTTACGCCCCTGCAAATGGCATCCGCTTATTCCGTGTTTGCCAACGGGGGCTACCGCGTCAATCCTTGGCTGATTGCCAAGGTGACTGACCACAAGGGGCGAGTGATTTCAGAAATTACGCCACCAGCGCTCAACGAGCAGCCCCGGGCCATCGACGCACGCAATGCCTTTGTGATGAGCAGTCTGTTGCAGGAGGTGACCCGCACCGGCACTGCAGCGCGGGCCCAGGCCACTCTCAAGCGCCCCGATCTCTATGGCAAAACCGGTACTACCAACGATTCGGTGGACGCGTGGTTCGCAGGGTTCCAGCCCACCATCGCGGCTGTCACCTGGATTGGATATGACACGCCACGCAATCTGGGCAGCCGCGAAACCGGCGGCGGGCTCAGCCTGCCCGTATGGATCAGCTTCATGGAGCGTGCGCTGAAGGGCGTGCCAGTGATGGAGCCTACAGTGCCACCCGGCGTCGTGAATGTGGGCGGTGAGTGGTTCTACGAGGAGTACGCACGCAATGCGGGTGTTTCGAGCGTGGGTGTGGACGACCGGTCCGCGTCTCCCGCAGTAGCGCCCCAAGCACCTCCGCCTTCTGAAGAGCGCAGCCGCATCCTGGACTTGTTCCGAAACTGAGCGCCGCGTACTCCGCCGCGCCCCTCCTCAGCTGGGCGGGCGCGGGGTAAGTTACGGGGCAAACTGCAGCGACATCCCGGACTGTTGCGAGGCATCGCGCGTGAGGCATGCAAAAAATTCTCCGGCGCCCTTGGTGTCCTGCCAATGGCTGCCATCAAAACGATAGTGATAGCCGCCAGACCGGGCGGCCATCCACACCTCGTGCAGCGGTTTTTGCAGGTTGATCACGATCTGGCTGCGGTTGGGAAAGGTCAAGGTCACCATGCCCCCCGAGCGCTGGCTGTCCACATCGGCATCCGAGGTGTCATTGATGCGATCACAACTGCGTTCGACGGCAAGCAGCAGTTGTTCGGCGTGGTCCATGAATTCGAGGTCGGTCATTACAATTTGCGCATGTTGAAAGCTCCCCAAATTCTAGTCAGGACGCTTGTCCTTGCTGCCAGTGCGGCAGCCCTCGTCGGCTGCGGCCAACGGGGGCCGTTGTATCTGCCCACCGGCCCTGCGGCAAGCCAGCGTGCCACGCTACCGCAAACACTCACCCCGGGCAACGACGCCAGCAGTGCACCAACGCCCGCTGACACCGCCTCCCAGCCGCGCTGACACACCCTGCCGCCTGCGCAGGATCGCCAGGCAATGCGGTTTCGCTTGATTTCCATCAAGCACAAACTCTAGGGGTACTCGTACAGTCTGCGCTTTATTGCACCGCAGGATGGCCATGGCCCTGGAACTCTACCGCGACAAAAATCATGCTTGCCTGATGTTCACCGACCTCATTGAGGAGGATGGGCAGGCCGTGCAGGCCAATCAGTTCTTGATCGTGGACGACGACACCGGCGCGATCATCGACCCGGGCGGCAACCTCGCGTTCAACGAGCTGTTCATGGGGATGACCAAACATTTCCCGCCACACAAGCTGTCGTACCTGATCGCTTCGCATGCAGACCCAGACATCATCGCCTCGCTGGACCGCTGGATGACCAGCACCAAGGCCAACCTGGTGATCTCGCGCGTCTGGGAGCGCTTTGCGCCGCACTTCACCAAGGTGGGCAAGACAGAAAACCGGGTGATCGGTGTGCCGGACGGCGGCGGCCACCTGCCCCTGGGACGCCATGAGCTGGTGTTGCTACCCGCGCACTTCATGCACTCCGAAGGCAATTTCCACTTCTACGATCCGGTCAGCCGCATCCTGTTCACGGGCGACCTGGGGGTGTCCATGATGTCGGGGGCCGAGGCCCGTGTCCCGGTGACCGACCTCAAGGCGCACATCCCGCGCATGGAGGGCTTCCACCGCCGCTACATGGTGTCCAACAAGATCCTGCGCCTGTGGGCACGCATGGCCCGGCAGCTCGACATTGCCATGCTGGTGCCGCAGCACGGCGCCCCCATCATGGGCAAGGAAGCCATCAACGACTTCTTTGAATGGATCGAGAACCTGATGTGTGGCATTGACCTGTTCGATGACCGCGCCTACCAGATTCCCACCGGGTACATCGACCCAGTGACCCGGCAAATGCGCCCAGCGCTGCGGGCAGTCAACGGTTAGAAATCAGCCAAATCGGCTGCTAGCGCATTGAAAATATGCGCTGGCAGCTATCAATTTGGTAGTAGCCAACCTCAAGACGGTCCTGCGGCTGTCCGTCTTGCCGCAGCACCTGCCGGTGTGGCCGACCGCTTGCGCAGTCGTTGCCAAAACCGCCAGCCCAGCAGCGCGCCGAGGATGCCGGCGTAGACCGCCACTTCGCCAAAGTTGTTCTTGCCAGCACGCATCCAGAAAAAGTGCAGCACCGCCAACCCTGCCACCGCATACACGGTGCGGTGCAGCGCCTGCCAGCGTTTGCCACCCAGTGCCTTGATCGCACGATTGAATGAGGTGGCGGCCAGCAGGGCCAGCAGCACTAGGGCCAATGTACCCACCAGAATGAATGGCCGCTTGGCGATGTCGTGCAGGATGTCCGGGATGTCAAAACCCATGTCGAACCAGCTGTAGCTCAGCAGGTGCAGCACGCCATAGAAAAACACGAACAGCCCCAGCATGCGCCGAAACCGAGCCAGCTGAGGAGTGGAGGTGATGACGCGCAGTGGAGTGATGGCCAGCACCAGGCAGAGCGCCCGCAGCGTCCAGTCACCGGTTGCCCGAATCAATGCCTCTGCAGGGTTGGCTCCCAGATGGTTCGCCACCGCCGCATAGACCAGCCATGCCAGCGGCAACAGGCACAACACAAACACCGCCGGCTTGGCGACGGGGTGGAGCAGTAGTTTTCGCATCGCGATCAAGAGAAGACCACGGCCTCATACACCGCCAACGATGGCGGCGAGACCAGGGCCATCAGTAAAACTTCTTGAGGTCCATGCCGGCGTAAAGCTGGCCAACCTGGGCTTCGTAGCCGTTGAACATCAGCGTCTTGCGCTTCTTGGCAAACAAGCCGTCTTCGCCAATGCGTCGCTCGGTCGCCTGGCTCCAGCGGGGGTGGTCCACATTGGGGTTCACGTTGGAATAGAACCCGTACTCCTGCTGGGCCGCCTTGTTCCAAGCGGTGCCTGGTTCCTTTTCGACAAAGCGGATCTTCACAATGCTCTTGGCGCTCTTGAAGCCGTACTTCCATGGCACCACCAGACGCACCGGTGCACCGTTCTGGTTGGGCAGCACCTCGCCGTACATGCCAAAGGCCAGCAAAGTCAGAGGGTGCATGGCTTCGTCCATGCGCAGGCCTTCCACATAAGGCCAGTCCAGCACGCGCGAGCCGACGAATGGCATCGTGGCCTTGTCGGCCAGGGTCACGAACTCGACGTACTTGGCGCTGCCCTGGGGCTCCACCCGCTTGATCAGCTCGGCCAGCGAGTACCCCACCCACGGGATGACCATGGACCAGCCCTCGACGCAGCGCAGTCTGTAAATGCGTTCTTCCTGCGCGCTGAGCTTGATCAGGTCTTCAATGCCGTATTTGCCGGGCTTCTTGACCAGGCCCTCGACCTCCACCGTCCATGGGCTGGTCTTGAGGGTGTGCGCATTGCGGGCGGGGTCGGCCTTATCGGTGCCAAATTCGTAGAAGTTGTTGTAGGTGCTCGCGTCCTTGTAGTCCGTGAGCTTCTCCATGGAAACCGCACCTGCCACCGCCGACTTGGCGCCCGCCAGAGGCGCCAGCTTGCCGGGACGCGTGACCGCCACCTGCTGCGCCAGGGCCTCACGGCCCGCCCAGGCCGCCATTGCCGCACCTGCGGCGCCACCCGCCATCAGCTTGAGCATCTGGCGGCGGTCTTCATAGACCGAGCGGGGGGTGATTTCGGAGGAATGTGGGTGGTGAAAACCCGAATCGCGCGAGGGGATCAGCATGGTGGCTCCGGTCATGTGGGGTGAGACAGCTGCAGCGGTAGAGCAGAACAACTGTTAGTTCGTTCCCTGGACCGCTCAGGTTACACCGAAGACGCAATAGTTGTTGCGCGCCACCGAATGCCCGACATGCCTGCCGCGCCTGCCAACAATCTCGCGGGGAGTCGTTAGCAGGCCTTGAATCATCACAGCGTGCCGTAGCTGTGCAGGCCGCTCAGGAACATATTGACGCCCAGGAACGCGAACGTTGTCACCGCCAGGCCAACCAGCGCCCACCAGGCGGACACGGTACCGCGCAAGCCCTTCATGAGCCGCATGTGCAGCCACGCCGCGTAGTTGAGCCAGACGATCAGGGCCCAGGTTTCCTTGGGGTCCCAGCTCCAGTAGCCGCCCCAGGCCTCGGCGGCCCACAGCGCACCCAGCACCGTGGCGATGGTGAAGAACGCAAAGCCCACCGCAATGGACTTGTACATCACGTCATCCAGAATCTCGAACGAAGGCAGACGCGCCGCGATGCGCTTGCGCCCCAGCAGGATGCCCGCAACGATCAGCGCAGAAATGCCGAAGTACACCATCCAGTAGCTGCCGCCATTCTCCGTCGCCCCCTGGCGGAACACGATGGGCTCGAAACACAGCACCACGCCCAGCAGCCACAGCGGCGCCAGCTTGTACCAGCGGGTCTCGGTGGCCTGCTGCTTGATGAGGTAGGCAAACGCCACCATGGCCGACAGCGCAAACGTGCCGTAACCGATGAAGTTGGCGGGCACATGCAGCTTCATCCACCAGCTCTTGAGCGCAGGGACCAGCGGCTGGATCTCATGCGCCTCGCGCACCACGGTGTACCAGAGCAGGAAGCCCACCGCCGCGCTCACCACCAGCATCACGAAGCCGCCCAGGGCGCGCGTGTCGTACTGCTCTTCGTAGTACAGGTAGAACGCCGCTGTCATCCAGCAGAACAGCACGAACACTTCGTAGAGGTTGCTGACCGGGATGTGGCCGATGTCCGGGCCAATCAGGTAACTTTCGTACCAGCGCACCAGGGTGCCAATGAGCGCCATGGCCACCGCCACCCACGCAATGCGCGAGCCCAGCATGCTCATGGTCTTGCCTTCGCCACGTGCAAACATCCCCACCCAGTAAAACGCCGTGCTGATGAAAAACAGCATGCTCATCCACAGGATGGCCGACTGGCTGGACAGGAAATACTTGAGGCCGAACACCGTGTCGGCGCGCGCCAGGCTGCCTGCCCCGTCTTGCTGGTACAGGCCAATGGCCATGAGCGCCACGGCCGCCACCACCAGCATCAGAACGCGCAGCGGGCGCCAGAACCAGCCCAGCCAGATGGTGCTCGGAATGGCGCCCAGCAAAATGCCCTTTTCGTAGACATCCATGAAGGCCCCGTAGCGCTGCAGCGCATACAACGCCCCCACGGCCACGATGGCGGCAAACAGCCAGTCCAACCAGTTGCGGCGCGAGAAGAACCCCTCGTTCAGGGTGATCGTGGTGACGGTCGAGGAAGAAGTCGCGGTGTTCATGCGGTGCCTTCGCGGGGCGACGCCCCGATCAGTTTTTGTGCGAGCTGGACAAACTCCTGGTCGCCATCCATGGTCTTGCGGTTGGTGGACAGGGCCATGGTGGCGTGGGTGCGGCCATCCTGCGGCGCCACCCAGACCCACACGCGCCGCTCGCGCACGTAGAGCATGGCAAAAACGCCCAGGATCAGCAAGGCGCAGCCCAGATAGACAACATTCTTGCCAGGGGCTCGCGCCACCTGGAACACGCTGGCCTGGACCTGGGTGAAGTCCTTGAGTTCAAACGCCAGGGGTGCAGGGTAGATCTGCGCATCGCTGAGCGAGAGCACGGCCTGTGTCATGAAACCTCGGGTCTGCTCGTCCTGCGGCAATGGCGGAAGTCCCTCGCGCTGGCGCGACAGCTGGGCCAGCTCAAACAACGTGCCATTCAGAATGCGCACCAGGACCTCGCCTGCGCGCGCGCGCTCGGCCTCGGGCACATTGGCTTCCATGAAGTCCGACACGGCCTGCAGCCCGCCCGTGGGCTTGCCATCGACCATGCCCTTGCCCGCAAAAAGCGCCAGCGCACGCACGGCAGACTGCTGCAGCTGCTCGGCCAAGTCGGGGCGCGACGCATCCATGGCCTGGGACACATAGCGGCGCACCGCCTGCTCCCGGGCTTGCGGATCGGCCAGGGCAGCTTTCATGCGCATGAAGCCATCCATGCTGCCCTTGTCGTCGGCAGGCACACGCAGGTAGCGGAAGGGCTCTGCCGGAGACTCGCGCACACCGAGCAGGAACACCGGCACGCCGTCGCCCGTGTCCACCGGCAGCATGTAGTTGTGGAACTCGCGGGCCTGGCCAGCCGCATCACGCAGCTTGTAGCTCACGCTGGGGCCCACATTGCGCAGTTCTTTTTTGGTGACGGTCTTGTTGGCTGCCCCCAGGCGCGACTCCACCGATTCGCGCAGGTCCACCTTGCGCACGTCTGCACCGCTGGCGCCAGGGCCAGCCCCACCAAAATTCTCGACGTTGATGGTACGCAGCGCCGTGAACTCCAGCGTCAGCGTGTCGCTACCGGCGCCGCCGCCCTTGTTGGTGAGCTGGGTGGAGTTGCCCACCACACCCTCGACGTCGAATGCCTTGGCGCCTGCCACCATGGGCACGGCACGCAGCTTGAGGTGCGAGCCGCCGTCGTCAAAGCTCGACTGATAGATCTCGATGCCCTTGTAGCTGGCCGGGTGGTTCACCTCGACGCGCGCGGGTGTCTTCTCGCCCGTGGCCTTGTCGTGGATGATGATCTCGCTGGCGAACAGCTTGGGCATGCCGGTGGAGTAGTGCTCCACGATGAACTTCTTGAGCTCGATCGCAAACGGCAGGTCCTGCAGCAACACGCCGTCGGACTGGCTCAGGATGGCGGTGCTCGACTGTGTGCCCTCTGCCACGAGCAGGTTGCCCCGGAAGGTGGGGTTGCGCTCGGACAGTCGGTGCTCGGGCTTCACATCGGCGATCAGCCCGCCCCCGGTGTAGACCGACTTGCCGCCCAGCAGCATCTGCGCGCGCACGATGAGGTCGCCATCCAGCAGGCCGCCCACACACACCAGCACGATGGCGCTGTGCGCTGCGATGTAGCCAATCTTGTTGGCGGCGCCAGCCTTGGCCGCCACCATCCAGCCGGTGCCTGGACCTGCGGCTGTGTCGCGCTGCTGCAGGCGCACCTTCCACCCGCCACCGGCCAGCAGCGTGCCAATGCGGCGGGCCTCGGCCTCGGCCGATTCGGGCAGATCGGCCTGTGCCTTGTGGTGGAACGCCTTGAGGCTCTGCTCGCGAATGTTTTCTTTGTAGGCCTTGAGGTCCACCAGGATCTTGGGCGTGTTGCGGGCAATGCACAGCGAGGTGCTGATCACCAGGAACGCCAGGATCAGCAGAAACCACCAGGCGCTGTACACCGCGTTGAGCTGGATGGCGCCGAACAACTCGGCCCAGAACGGACCGAACTGGTTGACGTAGTTGGCCGCCGGTTCGTGCTGCTTGAGCACCGTGCCGATGACCGAGGCGATGCAGATCACCGTCAGCAGCGAGATGGCAAAGCGCATGGAAGACAGCAGCTCGACCCCGGCGCGCAGGGCCTGGGAGCCGGACTTCATGCGAAGGCCCTGGGTGTTGTCGGACATGGGTGGGAACGGTGTCTGCGAAGCGCGAAAGAAAAAGGGCGGGACCATCGCTGCGATGGACCCGCCCTTTTTGGGGTTGTTATTGGCGGTAGGTTCCGTGCCGCCCGGTCAATCAGGCCGGGTCATGACAAATATCAAGCAATCAATCAGCGCAGGCCGGCGATGTAGTCCGCCACAGCCTTGATTTCCTTGTCATTGAGCTTGGCAGCCACCTGGGTCATCTGGATGCTGTTGGCGCGCGAGCCGTCGCGGAACATGTTCAGCTGCGACACCGTGTAGTCGGCGTGCTGGCCCGACAGGCGGGGGTATTGCGCAGGGATGCCAGCGCCATTGGGGCTGTGGCAGCCAGCGCAAGCGGCGATCTGGCGGTCGGCAATGCCGCCACGGTAGATGCGTTCACCCATGGCCACCAGGTCCTTGTCCTTGGCAAAGCCGGCCTTGGCGGGCTTGGACGTGAGCCAGTAGGCGATGTTGCGCATGTCGTCATCCGACAGGGCCGTGGCAAAGCCCTTCATGATGGCGTTGTTGCGCTTGCCGGACTTGAATTCCTGCAATTGCTTGACCAGGTATTCGGGGTGTTGCTGCGACAGCTTGGGGTTGGCCGCGATGGCCGAGTTGCCGTCTGCGCCGTGGCAGGCCGCACACACCGCAGTGAAGCTGGCCTCGCCCTTGACGAGATCCGGCTTGGCCGCTTTGGGTGCATCACCCGCTGCAAAGGCCGAAAAAACAGGTGCTGCCAGTGCGGCAGCCGTCAGCAATGAGGCGAGCAACTTCATATCGAGGGTGTGTGTTTATGTGCGCAAAACCTCGCGATTCTACAATGATGGTTCTTTCTCTCCCAACTCCCCATGACGACACCCCCCTCTGCGCCAGTTGCTGGCTCTCTCCCGCCCGCACCTGACGCCAAAATCGCCATGGGCTGGATGCACACCGCCAGGTTCCTCACTACCGCGGCGCAACTGCACCACCTGCCGCCCATCGACGTGCCCGAAATCGCTTTCGTGGGCCGTTCCAACGCGGGCAAATCCACCTGCATCAACACCCTCACCCAGCAAAAGCAGCTGGCATTTGCCTCCAAGAAGCCGGGGCGTACCCAGCACATCAATTTGTTCTCGCTGGGCAAACAAGGGGTGATGGACGCCGTGCTGGCCGACCTGCCCGGCTATGGGTACGCCGCCGTATCGCGCTCGGACAAGGTGCGCTGGCAGCAGGTGATGGTGAATTACCTGGTAAGCCGCCCCGGCCTCACGGGCATCGTGCTGTTGTGCGACCCCCGCCTGGGCCTGACCGAGCTGGACGAGGCGCTGCTCGAAGTGGTGCGCCCCCGGGTCGAGGAAGGCCTCAAGTTCCTCATCGTGCTGACCAAGGCCGACAAGCTCACGCGCGCCGAACAGGCCAAGGTGCTGTCGATTACGCGACTGCACGCGGGTGGCGGCGAGGTGAAGATGTTCTCGGCACTCAAAAAGCAAGGGGTGGATGAAGTGGCCCAGCTGCTGTGGCAGTGGGCGCACCCGGTGAAGCCCCTCGCCGAAGAGCCCCCTACTGCTGACAGCGTCAGCCCCAACCAGCCGTCATCCACCGGCGAATCGGAGTCCAACTAGCCGCAAGCGCAATCTTTTCATGCGCTGGCAGCTACAAACTGCATAGCATCATGATCCAAGATTGCCCTGTTGACCTCCCCCACGGAATCACCCTGCACTGCCGCGTGAGCGGCATCCCCGGGCGCCCGGTGCTGTTGTTCCTGCACGGATTCCCCGAAGGGGCCTTCATCTGGGATGAACTGCTGCTGCACTTTGCCCGCCCCGAGAACGGCGGCTACCGCTGCGTGGCGCCCTACCTGCGCGGGTTTGGCCCGTCCAGCAGCCCGCAGGCGGTGGATGCGTACCGCGCCAAGCACCTGGTGCAGGACCTGGTCGCGCTGATCGCCCACGAATGCCCCGGCAGTGCGCTGGAATGCCTGGTAGCCCATGACTGGGGCGGCGCCGTGGCATGGAACCTGGCCAACCAGCAGCCACAGCTGATGAAGCGCCTGGCCATCATCAACTCACCCCACCCCGGCGCCTTTGTGCGCGAGCTGTCGCACAACGCCGCCCAGCAGGCGGGCAGCCAGTACATGCATTTTTTGTGCAGGCCCGATGCCGAGGCCCTGCTGGCCGAAGACGACTTCCGCCGCCTGTTTGCCTTTTTCAACGCCCCGGATGGCACAGCCCCCGCATGGCTGACCGACGAGGTGCGCGCCCAGTACCGGGCCCTGTGGCAACAGGGGTTGCATGGTGCCTGCAACTACTACCGGGCCAGCCCCATCCGCCCGCCGCGCGAGGGCGACCCCGGCGCCCAGGCCATCACCCTGCCCGAGTCGATGTTGACGGTGGACGTGCCCACGCTCGTGCTCTGGGGCATGGACGACCCCGCCCTGCTGCCCGGCTTGCTGGACGGCCTGCCCGGCTGGATCCCCCGGCTGCAGGTGCAGCAGGTGCAGCAGGCATCGCACTGGGTCGTGCACGAGCACCCCGAGCGCGTGGCGATGGAACTGCAGCGATTTTTGCTATCCAAACCATAGCTATCGGCGCATGATGCACTAGCGCCTCAGGCCATTTTTGCTGATATTTCAGCGGGAATACACGGAGGGCTCGCCCTCCGGGCGGGTCTTGAAGCGCTTGTGCACCCAGTAGTACTGCTCGGGCATGGTGTCGATCACGGCCTGCAGCTCGCGGTTCATGCGGGCCGTGTCGGCCTCAGCGTCGTCGGTAGGGTAGTTGGCCCAGGCGGGCGAAACCTCGGCCACGTACCCGGTGGGCGTCATGCGCGAATACACACCCACCACCTTGGCGCGACCCAGTCGCGCAAACCGCGACAGCGACGGAATGGTGGCTGCCGTCACGCCATAGAACGGCACAAACACCGAATCATTGCGTCCGTAGTCCATGTCGGGCAGCAGGTACAGCAAACCACCCTTGCGCAGGTTGGCGATGATGGGTTTGACGCCGTCCGAACGGTTGAGCATGCGCACATCGCCAAAACGCTGGCGCCCGGCCATGAACCAGGCATCCACCGCCGGATCAGGGTGGGTGGCAAAGATGGACGTGAACGCACGGCCGCTGCGCAGCGGCAAGGCCAGGCCACCCGCGTCCATGCCGTAGAAATGCGGCGCAAACAAGATGGTGGGCGTATCGCCCTCCAGCTCGTGCACGGCCCCCGTCAAACGCACACGCTGCTCCACCACCGAACGCGGCGCGGCCCACAGCCAGCTGCGGTCCAGCCAGGTCTGGCAGAACGAGACAAAGCTGGCCCGCGCCACGGCGCGGCGGCGCGCTTCGGTCCAGTCAGGAAAACACAGCGCCAGATTGCGCAACGCCACCCTGCGGCGGGGCGCCACCAGCACAAAGGCCGCCTGCCCCAGCAGCCAGCCCATGCCGCGCAACACCGGCAGCGGCAGCAGCGCCAG
>ERZ1031516.21-NODE-21-length-26190-cov-14.027970_pt1 | contig 26190 bp, 26 predicted proteins | sample MGYA00518047_ERZ1031516 | MGnify/ENA primary metagenome ERZ1031516 (study PRJEB33718, sample SAMN03159945) | human skin metagenome | collected 2014-04-10 | study: EMG produced TPA metagenomics assembly of the PRJNA266117 data set (Human skin bacterial metagenome... | reverse complement strand
AGTGCCTCATCCTCACGATGAAGGCCAACCAGAAGTACTTCCCGCTGCTGGACGCCGCAGGCAAGCTCACCAACAAGTTCCTGGTGGTCAGCAACATCAGCCCCGAAGACACGAGCTTTGTGACCGGCGGCAACGAGCGCGTGGTGCGCCCCCGCCTGGCCGATGCCAAGTTCTTCTTTGACCAGGACCGCAAGAAGACTTTGGAGTCACGCGTGGCGGGTCTCGCCAAAGTCGTTTATCACAACAAGCTGGGCACGCAAGGCGAGCGTATGGAGCGCGTTTGCTCCATCGCCAAGTTTATTGGTGAGAAGCTGGGGGGCTCAGAGCTTGCCGAAAAGGCTGTGCTCGCTGCGCGTTTGTCTAAAGCCGACTTGCTGACCGATATGGTGGGTGAGTTCCCCGAGCTGCAGGGCATCATGGGCAACTACTACGCCCGTAACGATGGCTTGAGTGAAGAAATTGCAAATGCGATCTCTGATCACTATTGCCCACGTTTTTCTGGCGATTTCCTGCCTACCAGCTTGGTTGGGGTTTCTGTGGCCCTGGCCGACAAGCTCGAAACCCTGGTCGGCATGTTCGGCATCGGCAACCTGCCCACGGGCGACCGCGATCCGTTCGCGCTGCGCCGCCATGCACTGGGTGTGATCCGCATGCTGGTCGAAAAAGACCTGCCGCTGGACTTGAGCGCGTTGCTGGCCGGTGCCGTGCCTGCCTTTGGCGACAAGATCACCGACGCCACGCCCGCTCTGGCCGATTTCATCTACGACCGCCTTGCCGGCAGCCTGCGTGAGCAAGGCTACAGCGCGCAAGAGGTGGACGCGGTGCTGGCCCTGCGCCCGCAGCGTCTGGCCCTGGTCGAGAAGCAGCTGGCTGCAGTCCGTGCCTTTGCCGCCTTGCCCGAAAGCCCCGCCCTGGCAGCCGCCAACAAGCGCGTTGGCAACATCCTCAAGAAGGCCGAGGTCGAAGGCCCGGTGGATGCCCACGTCAACCCCAACCTGCTGCAGGAAAAGGCCGAGCAGGACCTGTACGCCGCGCTGCAGCGATTTGTGCCCGAGGCCAATGCCCAGTTCGACGCGGGCGACTACACCGCCAGCCTGCAGACCCTGGCCGTGCTGCGCGCGCCCGTGGATGCGTTCTTTGACGACGTGATGGTGAACGCCGAGCAGCTGGACCTGCGCCTGAACCGCCAGGGCCTGCTCAAGACGTTGCACGAAGCCATGAACCGCGTGGCCGATTTGTCCCGTCTGGCGGCCTGACCCCTGGTGCTGGTAGGCTGGTGGTTCTCACAAGGCAAACCCCTCCTATGAAACTCGCCATCCTCGACCGCGACGGCACCCTCAACCCGATGGGGGATGAATACATCACTTCGGCCGACGAGTGGGCGGCGGTGCCGGGCGCGCTCGAAGCCATTGCCCGCCTCAACCATGCCGGCTGGCATGTGGTGGTCGCCACCAACCAGCCGGGATTGGGCCGGGGCCTGTTTGACGTGGTGGCGCTCAACGCCATCCACGCCAAGATGCACCGGCAGGTGGCGGCGGTGGGCGGGCGCATCGACGCGGTGTTCTATTGCCCCCATGCGGCCGACGAGGATTGCAGCTGCCGCAAGCCCGCCCCGGGCCTGCTGGAGCAGATTTGCGACCGCTACGGCATGGAGCGCAACGAGGTCCGCGTGGTCGGCAGCTGCGAGGCCCACCTGCAGGCGGGTGCCGCCCTGGGGGCCCAGTTGCACCTGGTGTGCACCGGCCGGTCTGCTGCGTTGCGGCCGGGCGGGGCGCTGCCTGCGGGGTTGCCGGCGGGTACGCAGTTGCACGCCAGCCTCGGAGATTTTGTGGACCAGTTGCTGCCGGTGGTGCCAAGCGCCGCAGCCGCCGTGGCCGCAGCGCCCTTACCGCTGTCGTGACTGGGCGCAGCAGCATCTTGATGCTATTTAATTCATAGCTGTTGGCGCATATTTCACTAGCGCTTGCGGCCAAAAAGACATCCCAATGGCTCTTATCCGTTCTGTCATTCACCTTCTCTGGATGGGCATCACCGTGGTGCCCTACGCGCTGGCCATCATGCTGGGCACGCTGCTGGGCGTGCGGGGTGTGCCCCTGTACCGCATCGCCCGGGCCTGGCTGTCGCTGTGCATCAGCGGCGCGCGGGTGGTTCTGGGCATCCGCGCCGAGGTGACCGGCATGGAGAACCTGCCGCAGGGCGCCAACGAAGGCGCCATCCTGCTGGTCAAGCACCAGTCCACGTACGAGACCTTCCTGATGCCGGTGATCATGCCGCACCCCCTGGCCTACGTGTTCAAGAAGGAGCTGCTGCATGTGCCCTTCTTCGGCTGGGCCATCGGGCGGCTGGACATGATCCACATCGACCGCAACCAGCGCACGCAGGCCTTCAACAAGGTGGTGCAGCAGGGCAAGGACCTGCTGGCCAAGGGCATCTGGATCATCATGTTCCCCGAGGGTACGCGCATCGAGCGGGGGCAGAAGGGCAACTACAAGACCGGCGGTACGCGCCTGGCGATTGACACCGGTGCGCCGGTGATTCCGATCGCCGTGACCTCGGCCAAGGTGTGGCCGCGCAAGGCGTTCGTCAAGCGCCCCGGCGTGGTGGATGTGTCGATTGGCAAGCCCATCTCCAGCGTGGGGCGCCAGCCCGACGAACTGATGCGCGAGGTGGAGGCCTGGATCGAGGCCGAGATGCGTCGCCTGGACCCAGAGGCTTACCCAGCCCCTGCGGCCAACATCGCGGCCCCCAGCGGGAAGTAAACCGACCGTGATGCAGCGGCTTGTGCAACTGGCGCTGGACCTGTTTGACCCGCCCGGGGCCCCTGCAGCAGGCCCCAGTCCTGTGGCTGCAGGTTTCAAGCCCAATCAGCCACAAGCGCTAGTCGATCAAGCGCCGGTAGCTCCTAAAACTATAGTGACCCGGCCTTCGGCGCCAGCGGTGCCGCTGCCCTCGCTGTTGTCGCCCGCCGAATTCCGCCACCCCCAGGCCAGCCGCGAGGTGCTGCTGGGAGATGCCGTCGTGGCCTATGCGCTGCAGCGCGCGCGCCGCCGCAGCATCGGCTTTACCGTGGGGGCCGATGGCCTGTCGGTGCGGGCCCCCAGCTGGGTGACGCTGGGCGCGGTGGATGCCGCGCTGCGCGAGAAGTCCGACTGGATCCTGCGCAAGCTGTCGGAGGCGCGCGAGCGCCAGCAGCGCATGGAAGGCGGTCGTATCGTCTGGGCCCATGGCGCAGAGCTGCCCTATCTGGGTGAGCCGCTGAGGCTGGTGCTGGACCCGAGCCACGGCTTTGCGGGCAAAGGCGGAGCGCTGGTGGCGGCGGTGGAGCCGGGCGGCGCAGCCACGACGCCCAGCCTGCACATTGGCCTACCGCACAGGGCCAGCCCCGCACAGGTCCGCGATGCCGTCCAGGCCTGGTTGATGCGCGACGCGCGCCGCCACTTCACCGAGCGGCTGGACCACTTTGCCCCGCTGCTGGGCGTGCGCTGGGCCAGCCTGCGCCTGTCGAGTGCCAATACCCGCTGGGGCAGCGCCAAGGCCGACGGCTCCATCCGCCTGAACTGGCGCCTGCTGCACTACCGCCCGGCCATCATCGACTACGTGGTGGCGCACGAACTGGCCCACCTGCGCGTGATGGACCACAGTCCCCGCTTCTGGGACACCGTGGCCACCGTGGTGCCGGACTACGCGCAGCTGCGCAGCCATCTCCGTGATGAACCCGCCCCGCTATGGTGAATCCCCCCTGAGTCGCCTTCGGCGCCTTCCCTCAAGGGGGACGACGCCCTCGCTGCGGGGCGGCCCTTGGCTTGCGTCCCTCGCGCCGGTCGCGCCCAGTCCAAACGTTTTGCCTAGTGCCCAGAAAGGATCGAAACCATGACAAATACGCTCTCCACCGTTACTCCCGCCGAAGGCTATGCCGGTGACGTGACGCCCCAACAGGCCTGGCAATGGGTGCAGGCGGGGCAGGCCGTGCTGGTGGACGTGCGCAGCGACGCCGAACGCGAGTGGGTGGGCCACGTGCCCGGCGCCGCTGCGGTGGCCTGGAAGCAATGGCCGGGCATGGCGATGAATGCCGACTTCGATGCCCAGATGCGCGCTGCGGTGCCCGAGGGTGGACGGGCCGTGCTGCTGTGCCGCAGCGGCGTGCGCTCCATTGCCGCCGCGCGCCGCGCCACCGAGTTGGGTATCACCGCTTACAACATCCTCGAAGGGTTTGAGGGCGATGCGGATGCGCAAGGCCAACGCGGCAAACGTGGTGGCTGGCGCTTTCATGGCCTGCCGTGGAAGCAGGGCTGATTCGCTATCAAAAAAAGAGCTGCCAGCGCTTTTTCTACTAGCGCTGGCAGCTCAGAGGGCTTGAATCTGCGAGAGATTACTTGGTCAGTGGCGGAATCCGCAGCTTCTGGCCTGGATAGATCTTGTCGGGGTGGCTCAGCATGGGCTTGTTGGCCTCGAAGATCACGGGGTACTTGTTGGCGTCGCCATAGAACTTCTTGGCAATGGCGCTCAGGGTGTCGCCGCGCACCACGTCGTGGTACTGGGCCTCGGGCTCGGGGTTGGTCACATCCATCAGGTTCTCGACGCTGGTCACGCTGGCCACGTTGCCGCAGCACAGGGTGACTTTTTCCTTGGCGGCCTGGGTGGGCGCGGTGCCCTTGACGGTGACCTTGCCTTGCGTGCCGTCGAATGCCACCTGTACGTTGCTGGCTCCCAGGTTTTGGGACGCGATGTAGGTCTCGATGGCCTTGGATGCCTTGGCGTTGAGTTCATCTTGCGTGGGGGCGGCGGCCGTGGCGGCCTGCGCTTCTTTGCCGCCGAACAACTTTTCGCCGGCTTCCTTGATGAAACTGAAAAGACCCATGTCGTACCTCCTAATGTTGCAGAAACAGGAAGGACCACTGTAGCGGGTACGGGCGGCTGCGTCGTGTCGGACAGGGGCGCGATACGATTTTTCACAATTTGGGGACCGGGGAGGGTTGGTGCCGCCGTGGCTGTCGCCCTCGGGCAGGGGTGCATCGCAAAACTCGGGATAATCCGCCGCATGACTTTCCTGGCCATCGACGTCGGTAACACCCGTCTCAAATGGGCGTTGTACGACGCTCCCCGCCCCGGGGCTGCGCTCATTGCGCATGGCGCCGAGTTTCTCGACCACATCGACCGCCTGGCCGAAGGCAGCTGGGCCTCGCTGCCCCATCCGACACGCATGCTGGGCTGTGTGGTGGCGGGAGATGCCGTCAAACGCCGCGTACAGGAACAGATGGAAATCTGGGACGTCACCCCCTCGTGGGTGGTGTCATCGGCGCAAGAGGCGGGGTTGACCAACGGCTACGACCACCCCTCGCGCCTGGGCTCGGACCGGTGGGTGGCCATGATCGGCGCACGCCACCATGTGCTGGCAAGTGGCCCCGCACGGCCGCTGGTGGTGGTGATGGTGGGCACGGCCGTGACGGTGGAGTGCATCGACACCGAGGGCCGCTTCATGGGCGGCCTGATCCTGCCCGGCCACGGCATCATGCTGCGTGCGCTTGAATCCGGCACCGCCGGCCTGCACGTGCCTACGGGCGAAGTGCGCCCGTTCCCCACCAACACCAGCGATGCGCTGACCAGTGGAGGCACCTACGCCATCGCAGGGGCCGTGGAGCGCATGTACCAGCACCTGCTGCAGCACTGCGGCCAGGAGCCTGCCTGCATCATGACCGGTGGCGCCGGCTGGAAGATGGCGCCCAGCATGACACGGCCGTTTGAGCTGGTGGATAACCTGATTTTTGACGGACTTCTGGAGATTGCCGCGCAGCGGTTTGGGGGCTGAGAGCTTTTGAGCTCCGCCTCCATAGCAGCGCGACACGGCAATCTACTGCAAACCTCTGTGCAAAACTGGCGCTGCGCAAGCCAGAGACACCGAGCAAGGGCCACCCCGCAGCGAGGGTGTCGTCCCCCTTCCCGAATGGCGTAGCCAGTCGAGAGAAGGGGGAAGCGGCAAAGCCGCTCAGGGGGCTGCCTCTTACTCTTCTTCCAGTTCCGCCCGTGCCATCTCCACATCCAGCCGCTCCATGGCATCCATGGGTTCTGCGGTGGCGGCCTTTTCGTAGAGCGCAGTGGCTTCCTTCATCTTCTTGTCGCCCTCCAGCATGACGAGGGCATTGGCGTACTCAATCATGGCGATGGCCGATCCCGGGTTGAGCTTGAGGGCCTCCTGGAACAGCTTGAGGCCCGTGTCCTTCTTGGCTCCATAGGTCATGCCGCCAATCAGCGAACCCACCTTGTCGATCACCTCCGCATGGAAGGCACCCAGCGCAATGCGCGCATCGGCGTGTTTGGGCGACAGGGCGATGGCCTTTTCCAGCGACTCCTTCACCTTGCCGCCCAGGCCCTGTGCCAGCGCCTTGGCCACGCTGATGCCCTGGCTGTAGCGGCCCAGCGCATACGCATGCCAGTACCAGGCGTTGGCGTTGTTCGGTTCTGCGGCTGCCTGGGCCTCGGCCCTTCCGGCCACCTGCATGAACAGGTCCAGCCGCGTCTTTTCCTTGGGCTCCAGGTAGTTGGCGTAGATGGAGGTGGCCTTGTTGGCCGCAGTAATGCCCGCGCCACCGGTCGCCAGGCCTGCAGCCGCCGCTTTCTCAAAGTCGCCGTTGTGGAACAGCGCCCACGCTTCCAGCACGGCTGCGTCCTTGGGGCAGGGTTCGGCATCACCGCCATGCAGTCGTGCCCATTGCTTCTTGACGCTCGCAGCGTCGAACTGGTAGTCGCCGGCGTGGGGGAAGAGGGTCCATTTGGCCATGGTGTGTGTCTCCGGAAGTTCTTGTGGTTGGGTGTCTGTGGTGGGCCGTCTCTGTATCAGCCAGGCACTGCGGCGTAGGCGCCGACCAGCTCCAGCAGGTGGGCCCGCTGGCCGCTTTCGAGGTAGGGCATGAGCAGGTTCAGCACATGGTGGGCTCCGCGCAGCAGCGCGGCCTGGGCGCTTTCAGGCTCCAGCGCGCGGCGCGGGTCGCGCACGTATTCAAAACTGAGCCAGTAGGTGAGCACCACGACCATGCTCGTGGCGGTGGCCTCCAGCTCGCGCGAGTCGATGTGCAGCGCGTCTGCGCGCCCCATGCCATCGAGCATGGCGCGCACGGCGCGGGTCTTGTTTTTGAGGATGGCCTGGAAGTGCGTCTCCAGGCGCCGGTTCTTGGACAGCAGGTCGTTGAGATCGCGGTACAGAAAGCGGTACTGCCAGATCAGCTCGAACAGCGAGTGCATGAAGAACCAGGCGTCCTCCACATTGCGCACGCCATCTGCTGCGGCCAGCAGCTCGGTGAGCGAGCCTTCGTAGCGATCAAACAGCGCGTTGATCAGCTCGTCCTTGGCGGGGTAGTGGTAGTAGAGATTGCCAGGGCTGATGCGCAACTCGGCCGAGATCAGGGTGGTGGAGACGTTGGGTTCACCGAACCGGTTGAACAGGTCCAGCGTTACCTCCAGAATGCGTTCTGCGGTGCGGCGTGGCGCTTTCTTCACCATGTGTGTGGGCCCCTTCGCGTCGTTGTGTGTCGTTGTTGCGTTGTCTCTGATGGCTACTCTAACCCACGCAGTCATGCTGCAGTGCGACATGAGAAGAGGACGCGCGTGTCATTCCCGTATCGCTTTTAGCGCACTTCACGGGTTTCACCAAAAAAAGAAAAGCGGTCCAGGCGCCGTGGCGCGCGGACCGCTTGGTGCGGGCTGGGTGCTTGCCGCCGGCAAGCCGTGATCAGCTGGCCGACGGCGTGCTGGGGGTTGCGTCGGCAGCGGCACGTGTTGCGGTCTTCTTGGCCACAGCCTTCTTGGCGGTGGCCTTGGCTGCAGGCTTTGCGGCTGCCTTGGCAGGCGCGGCCTTCTTTGCAGCCGCCTTTTTGGCAGGGGCCTTGGCAACAGGCTTGGCGGCTGCCTTGGCAGCAGCTTTGGCGGGGGCAGCCTTGCTGCCCTTGGCCAGGGCGTCCACACGGGCGCTCAGGGCTTCCAGGTCGCGGGCCGAGGGCACGCCCAGCTTGGCCAGGGCCTTGGCCACGCGGTCTTCAAAGATGTTTTCGAGCTTGTCCCACTGGCCCTGGGCCTTGGAGCCGATGTCGCTGGCCATGGTGGTCACGCGGCTGGTGGCTTCTGTGATCTTTTCTTCGGCCACGGCCTGGGTCTTGCGCTGGATGGTCAGGCCTTCCTTGACCAGGGCTTCAAACACCTTGCCACCTTCTTCCTGCGCCTTGGAGAAGGCACCCAGGCCGGCCAGCCAGATCTGCTGGGCGGAGTCCTTGACGGTGCTGGACAGTTGGGCGTTGCTCTTCTTCTTGTCAGCGCTGAGTTTCTGCAGTTTCTTGACCATGGGGCCTCCGTTGTGCGGTTGGTTGGGTTTGCCGGGGCGGGTTGCCTTCGACGCATGGCCGCACTGTACGCCGCACTGCGCGACAGGTGTAGGCGCGCGCTCCTAAAAATGTAGAGCGTGCCATCTAGCGGGGGCGTTCGCTGGCCGCCTAGCATCGGCGCGGGTTTCTGCTGAATCGGTGCGCGCAGGCCTTGGGCAAGAATGAAGCTATCTCAGAGGAGTTATCCATGCAGTATTTCGTGACGGGGGCAACGGGGTTCATTGGCAAGCGGCTGGTCAAGAAGCTGCTGGAGCGCAAGGGGGCGGTGGTGCATTTCCTGATCCGCAAGGAAAGTGCGGACAAGGTGGCCGACCTGCGCAGCTTCTGGGGTGTCGGGCCCACGCGTGCGATCCCTGTGTTTGGCGATCTCACTGCGAAGAAGCTGGGCGTGGCGGCAGACGACGTGAAGAAGCTCAAAGGCCAGATCGACCATTTCTACCACCTGGCGGCGGTGTACGACCTGGGTGCGGACGAAGAAACCCAGGTGGCCGTGAACATCGAGGGCACGCGCAACACGGTGGACCTGGCCAAGGCGATTGATGCCGGGCATTTCCACCATGTCTCCTCCATCGCGGCTGCCGGCCTGTACGAAGGCGTGTTCCGCGAGGACATGTTCGAAGAAGCCGAGGGCCTGGACCACCCGTACTTCCAGACCAAGCACGAGAGCGAAAAGATCGTGCGCCAGGACTGCAAGGTGCCCTGGACGGTGTACCGTCCGGCCATGGTGGTGGGGGACAGCACCACGGGTGAGATGGACAAGATCGACGGCCCCTACTACTTCTTCAAGCTCATCCAGCGCCTGCGTCAGTTGCTGCCGCCCTGGATGCCCACAGTGGGCCTGGAAGGGGGGCGCGTGAACATCGTGCCGGTGGACTTCGTGGTCAACGCCCTCAACGTCATCAGCCACCAGAAGGACATCACCAAGAAGTGTTACCACCTGGTGGACCCAGTGGGCTACCGCGTGGGCGATGTGCTCGATATCTTCAGCCGAGCAGCCCATGCGCCGCGCATGAACCTGTTTGTCAACGCCGCGCTGCTGGGCTTCATCCCCAAGAGCGTGAAGAAGAGCCTGATGGCACTGGCGCCCGTGCGCCGCGTGCGCAACGCGGTCATGAAGGACCTGGGCCTGCCCGAGGACATGCTCACCTTCGTGAACTACCCCACGCGCTTTGATTGCCGCGAAACGTTGGCCGCGCTCAAGGGCTCCGGCGTCACCTGCCCCAATCTCAAGGACTACGCCTGGCGGCTGTGGGACTACTGGGAGCGCAATCTGGACCCCGAGCTGTTCATCGACCGCACGCTCAAGGGCACGGTGGCGGGCAAGGTGGTGCTGATCACCGGTGGATCGTCCGGCATTGGGCTGGCGGCGGCGCACAAGTTTGCTGAGGCGGGTGCGACCACCATCATCTGCGGACGTGACCAGGACAAGCTGGACGAGGCCTGTGCCGAGGCAAAGGCGAAAGGCTACAGCTTCATCGCGTACTCGGCCGACATCGCCGACATGACCGACTGCGATCGCTTTGTGCAGTTGCTCATCGACAACCACGGCGGTGTGGACTTCCTTATCAACAACGCGGGCCGCTCCATCCGCCGCGCCATCGAGTCGAGCTACGACCGCTTCCACGACTACGAGCGCACCATGCAGCTCAACTATTTCGGCTGCCTGCGCGTGACCATGGGCTTTCTGCCCGGCATGGTGGCTAAGCGCAAGGGCCATGTGGTCAACATCAGCTCCATCGGCGTGCTGACCAATGCGCCACGCTTTTCGGCCTATGTGGCCAGCAAGGCGGCGCTGGACGCGTGGACGCGCTGTGCCTCCAGCGAGTTTGCCGACCAGGGCATCACCTTCACCACCATCAACATGCCCCTGGTGCGCACGCCCATGATTGCGCCCACCAAGATCTACAACAACGTGCCCACGCTGAGCCCCGAGGAGGCGGCGGACATGATCGCCCAGGCCTGCATCTTCAAGCCGGTGCGCATCGCCACGCGGCTGGGCATCACCGGCCAGCTGCTGCACGCGCTGGTGCCACGCGTGGCGCAGATCACCATGAACACGAGCTTTCGCATGTTCCCAGACTCCACCGCCGCCAAGGGCAGCAAGGACGCCAAGCCGCAGCTGTCGGCCGAGGCCGTGGCGCTGCAGCAGATGATGCGTGGCATCCACTTCTGAAGCTGCGCCGCCTTCCTCCAAGGGGCCCGTGTTGAAATCTGTTACCCAGAGGTCAGGCGGGCAGGGATAATCACAGGCTTTGCCCAACGGGCATCACACACAGCCCCCTATGATTCTGGTAACTGGCGGCGCGGGTTTCATCGGCGCCAACTTTGTCCTTGACTGGCTCGCTGCCTCCAGTGAGCCCGTTGTTAACCTCGACAAGCTCACTTATGCGGGCAATCTGCACAATTTGGAAAGTGTGCAAGGTGATGCGCGCCATATCTTTGTGCAAGGGGACATTGGTGACTCTGCATTGGTCGCCCGACTGATGGCTGAGAACAAGCCGCGCGCGGTGGTGAACTTCGCCGCCGAATCCCATGTGGACCGTTCCATCCACGGCCCCGAGGATTTCATCCAGACCAACATCGTCGGCTCATTCCGCCTGCTGGAGGCCGTGCGCGCTTACTGGACTGTGCTACCCGAGGGCGAACGTGCCGCCTTCCGGTTGCTGCACGTATCCACCGACGAGGTGTACGGCTCGCTCGCACCCACTGACCCGGCCTTCACCGAGACACGTGGCTTCGAGCCCAACAGTCCCTACAGCGCCAGCAAAGCCGCAAGCGACCATCTGGTGCGCGCATGGCACCACACCTACGGCCTGCCGGTCCTCACCACTAACTGCAGCAACAACTACGGGCCGTACCACTTCCCTGAGAAGCTGATCCCGCTAATGATCGTCAACGCGCTGGCCGGCAAGAACCTGCCGGTGTATGGCGACGGCATGCAGGTGCGCGACTGGCTCTATGTGAAAGACCACTGCAGCGCTATCCGCCGCGTGCTGGAAGCCGGTACGCCCGGCGAGACCTATAACGTGGGCGGCTGGAACGAGAAGCCCAACATCGAGATCGTGAACATGGTGTGTGCGCTGCTCGACGAACTGCGCCCCCGCGCTGACGGCCAGAGCTACCGCACGCAGATCACCTACGTGAAGGACCGTCCTGGTCATGACCGCCGGTATGCCATCGATGCGCGCAAGATCGAGCGGGATCTGGGCTGGAAGCCCGCCGAGACCTTCGATACCGGCATTCGCAAGACTGTGCAGTGGTATCTGGACCATGCTGACTGGGTGGCCAGCGTGCAGACGGGGGCTTACCGCGCCTGGGTGCAGACCCAGTATGCGCAGGAGGCCGCCACTGCAGTCGTCACGGACGTTGCTGCATGAACATTCTGCTTTTTGGCAAGGGCGGTCAGGTCGGCTGGGAGCTGCAGCGCAGCCTGTCGGTGCTGGGCACGATCACGGCGCTGGACCACGACAGCACGGAACACTGTGGCGACTTTGCCAACACTGCGGGTGTGGCTGAGACGGTGCGCACCCTGCGCCCCGACGTCATTGTCAACGCCGCAGCCCACACTGCCGTGGACAGGGCCGAGAGCGAGGCCGATTTCGCTCGCACGCTGAATGCCACCACTCCCGGCGCCATCGCGCTGGAGGCGGCGAAGCTCGGCGCATGGCTGGTGCACTACAGCACCGACTATGTCTTTGACGGCAGCGGCAGCCGCCCCTGGGTCGAGACCGACACGCCTGCTCCCTTGAGCGTGTACGGCCGCACCAAGCTCGAGGGCGAGCAGCTCATCGCGCAGGCGTGCCCCAAGCACCTCATTCTGCGCACCAGCTGGGTCTATGCGGCGCGCGGCGGCAACTTCGCCAAGACCATGCTGCGCCTGGCGCAGGAGCGCGATCGCCTGACCGTGATCGACGACCAGTGGGGGGCGCCCACGGGAGCCGACCTGCTGGCCGACGTGACGGCGCATGCGCTGCGTCACCTGCAGCAACGCCCGCAGGACGCAGGCCTGTACCACTGTGTCGCAGCTGGTGAAGCGAACTGGAACGAGTACGCAAAATTCGTGATTGCGAAGGCGCAGCAAGCGCAGCCTGCTATCAAAATAAAAGCAAATGAAGTTGCGCCCGTCCCGACGAGCGCATTCCCCACTCCTGCCGTGCGCCCGCACAACTCGCGCCTTCATACCGGCAAGCTGCAGACCACCTTCGGCCTGCAAATGCCGCACTGGCAAGCGGGCGTGGCGCGCATGCTGGCTGAAGTTCTCTGATCGGTACTCTCTACATGACGCGACGCAAAGGCATCATCCTGGCTGGAGGCTCCGGCACTCGGCTGCATCCGGCCACCCTGGCTATCAGCAAGCAGCTCCTGCCGGTGTACGACAAGCCGATGATCTACTACCCCCTGAGCACGCTCATGCTCGCGGGCATTCGGGACATCCTCATCATCAGTACACCGCAAGACACGCCCCGTTTTGAGCAACTGTTGGGTGACGGCAGCCAGTGGGGATTGAACTTGCAGTACGCAGTGCAGCCAAGTCCAGACGGCCTGGCGCAGGCTTTCCTGATCGGCGAAGCCTTTTTGAGTGGAGCTCCTAGTGCGCTGGTGCTCGGTGACAACATCTTCTACGGGCACGACTTCCACGAGCTGCTGAACAACGCCCGGCAGCGAGAAGTGGGGGCCAGTGTTTTTGCCTACCATGTGCAGGACCCTGAGCGCTATGGCGTGGCTGAGTTCGATACCCAGGGCAAAGTCCTGTCCCTGGAGGAAAAACCTGCACAACCCAAAAGCAGTTATGCGGTCACGGGTCTGTATTTTTACGACGATCAAGTGGTTGAAATGGCGAAAAATCTACGGCCTTCGCCCAGGGGGGAGCTTGAAATCACCGACCTGAACCGCTTGTACCTACAGCAGGGCCAACTCAACGTCGAGATCATGGGGCGTGGCTACGCTTGGCTGGACACCGGCACCCACGAAAGCTTACTGGAGGCTGGTCAGTTCATAGCAACCCTGGAGCATCGCCAGGGCTTGAAGATTGCTTGCCCGGAAGAGATTGCTTGGCGCTACAAGTGGATTGACAGTGCCCAACTGGAGAGCTTGGCCAGGCCACTCACCAAAGGTGGATATGGGCGGTATTTGCTTCGTGTGCTTGCAGGTGGGGTTTACTGAGGCTAATGCAGTGAAGTCTGTGACTGATCAGTTGAGTGAAGCGCTGTCCTTGCAGAAGCAGGGCCGGGTGTCTGTGGCCGAGCACATTTACAGGTCCGTTTTGCAATCGGCTCCTGGACACTCTTTGGCTTGGCACTTGCTGGGCACTGCTGTTGGTCGTCTGGGGCGCTGGGATGAAGCGATCAATTGCTTGCAACGCAGTCTCCAGTTGAATCCGTCAGATCCTGTGGCTTGGAACAACTTGGCGACTGCTTGGCTTGATGCCGGTAACTCACCTTTGGCTCTGGAGGCTGCAGAAAAGGCTCTTGAACTGGCTCCCGGCTATCTGACTGCTATACATTCCAAGGCGGGGGCGGCCTTTGGTATGGGGCGGTACACCGAAGCCAAGGCAGCGTTTCTTCAAGTTGTGCAAAGGGAGCCATCGCACTTGCTGGCTTGGGCGGGGCTGTGGCGGGCTGCCATTGCTGAATGTGATTGGCGCGTTGCCCAGGACGCCGCTGCACGTATAAGAACTGCTTGGGACCAAGGACAAATTGTTCTGCCGCCATTTGATGCATTGGCATTCGTAGATGATCCTCTTATGCAACTACAGTGCGCAGAGGCGTTTGTGGGAAAGCAGATGGGTAGAGAGGGTTTGTTTATGCCCGGTGATATATGGGCAAACCCGTCTCGTCTAGGTGCCAAGATTCGTTTGGCATACTTGTCCGCTGACTTCCATGAACATGCAACGGCTTACCTTACTGCCGAGCTGTTCGAGTTGCATGACCGAGAGCGGTTCGAGGTCATCGCTATTTCCTTCGGTCCTGATGACAGATCGCCCATGCGGCAGCGACTGTGCAAGGCTTTTGATCAGTTCTGGGATGTCCGTAACTGCACGCACTCAGAAGTAGCTCGGCGAATGCTACAAGCTGGAATAGATATTGCCGTGGATCTTAAGGGCTTCACCCGGGATAATCGAACGTCCATTTTTCTGCGCAAGCCTGCGCCTTTAGTAGTCAACTTTCTGGGCTACCCAGGCACCATGGGAACGTCTATCTACGACTATCTGATCGGTGATGCTGTGGTTACTCCAGTTGGGCACGTTTCGTTTTATACGGAGCAGCTGGTTCAGATGCCTTCGTCGTACCAGGTTAATGACACTCAGCGTCCGATAGGGGAAGCAGTGCCCGATCGCGAAGGTCTTGGATTACCTGCCCAAGGGTTCGTGTTTGGTGCATTTAATGCTACTTACAAAATCACACCAGACTTCTTTCGTTGCTGGATGCGCCTGTTGCAGGCGGTCCCCGATAGTGTGCTTTGGTTGATTACCGACAATCCATCGATTCGCTCCCATCTCTGGAAAGAAGCCGGTGCCTGTGGGGTGGCCCCAAAACGTGTGGTATTCGCGGGCCGTGTTCCCTTGGCTCAGCACCTAGCCCGACATCGGTACGTAGACATCATGTTGGACAACCTGCCTGTCAACGCTCACACTACTACCAGCGACGCCCTCTGGGCGGGTGTGCCTGTCATAACCTGTATGGGGAGGGCGTTTGCGGGTCGTGTAGCCGCCAGCCTTCTGCACGCGGTGGGCCTGCCGGAGCTAGTGACTCATTCATTGTCAGAGTACGAGGCCTTGGCCCTCCGTTTAGCCACTCAACCGCAGGAACTAAATCGCCTGCGCGCGCACTTGCAGTCTGCACGTTCCACGGCATCGCTGTTTGATCCCCAGCGCTTTACGCGACAACTTGAAGCGGCCTATGTGTATATGCACGAGCGCCGATTGCAAGGCTTACCTCCAGAGGGCTTTGCTGTGCCCGATACGCAGGGCGCTTCCATGCTCTCCTTACGCCCTGAGCCCCGTTCGGTTACGCGTGCCACCCCCCCTTCCTTATGAATGTTATCCGTACAGCTATCCCAGAAGTCGTCATCGTTGAGCCGCATGTGTTCGGTGATGTACGAGGGTTTTTCTTTGAGAGCTTCAATCAGCGAGTCTTCAATGAGGCGATAGGCACCTCCTACCAGTTCGTCCAGGACAACCACAGTCGCAGCGCCCACGGGGTGCTGCGGGGCTTGCACTATCAGATCCAGCAGCCTCAAGGGAAGTTGGTCCGCGTTGCCAGTGGTTCGGTGTTTGATGTGGCGGTGGACCTCCGCCGCAGTTCACCGACGTTTGGGCGGTGGGTAGGAGTTGAACTCAGTGCCGACAATCACCGACAGTTGTGGGTGCCTCCAGGATTCGCGCATGGTTTTGTCGTGCTCAGCGAAACGGCCGAGTTCCTCTACAAGACCACGGACTACTACGCGCCGGCACACGAGCGGTGTATAGCGTGGAACGATCCCACGCTGGCCATTGATTGGCGGCTGACCACTGAGCCGCGCCTGTCCGCCAAAGATGCTCAAGGGATCAAGCTGTCCGAAGCCGAGGTATTTCCCTGACGTTGGTGGCTCATTTGTTATGGGCGCGGCTGGTTGGCGGCTCCTTGTCTCAGTGCCTGCTGCATTGATTCGTAAAGTGCGTCAGATCCGAATTGGGGGTTGTCTGGGTCGAACGAAAAGATGTTGTGGCCTCTTGCCACAAGCTTGCCCTCCCAGCGCGGCTCCATGAAAAAAGACAAGAATTCGGCACCCCGGGCAGCGTGCTGTTCCAATGTGCGCTGAAGCGTCGGTGCATCCATGGCCTTGAGTGGGTGAAATTCCGTGACTCCATAGCCCCTGCGCCCCGTGGACCGGTACCAACGCCCAAACGCTTGTCCGTAGCTCGCATCTCCGTACAGGCTCACCCCGAGGCGTATCCCGTTTTGCTCGCGCAGCGATGCATCGATGGCGAACTTGTGCGCGTCCCAACTGGGATTGGCGAAAGGAACGATCTGATGCGTGTAATGGGGTGTCTTGCTCAGGCACGACTCATGAACGACATCGTCAAAAAAACGAAGATAGTCCACCACCTGTTTCCCTCTGAATTGATGCCACAGCGGTACCAAGGGGTTGTAGTAATACGATGATTCATCAACAGGCATGTCGATGCTCGCAAGAGTCGAGGGCACGGCGGTCGTGCTGAGTGGAAGTGGTTGTTGAGGCAGCTCCCTGGGTGACGTTTGTGCCCTGTCCATGATGGCGATACGCCGTGTGCCCAGAGGCGTGAGGTGTCCCGGAGCCTCTTCCAGAAAAACGTCGATGCGATGCATGCCAGCAGGCAGGCGCCGGAAATCCATGTCCAGACGCCAACCGGTGTCGGCGCTGCCAAATTCGGGCTTTGCTTTCAGTACATCCTGCCGCCCCTTGTTCACCGGCGTTTTGCCTACGAACACTCCGTTGCGAAACACATGCACCCAGGCCGGTCCTGATCCTTCGGTGTGCGGGACATAGGCCCATCCAGAAATTGGCAGGGTTCCTTGCGCAAAAGAATCGATGTGTTCGGTGTATCGCTGCAATGGTTCGGTGCGAATGTCTTTGGAGGGGGGGGCGACTTGGTCAAAAGAGGCGTAATCCGCCCCCATCGCTCGGTTGAATTTCTCGATGCTTTGAAATTCTTGGCGCAGGAACGAGCGAAATGCAGTGACGGAGTGTGGGCTGTAGTCCGTTACCCGATAGGGGGGCGCAAACCCCATGCCACCCTCAAAGTTTGGGAACAGGTGATGTAGTTCGCCCAGTAGCGTCACGCCCCGCACTTTGGCGATGTCGTGCGCCGGGAGTTGGCACACGGTACCCAGGACGGCCCGGGCCGCTTGTACGCGGCGCTCCGTTAACTCGTTTTGGGTACTCGCGAAACTCCAGTTGTACAGAGGCGCGCCGTAATAGCTGCTTTGTCCGAGAGGGCCATCGCGTGTCTGAGCCAGGTTCCGGCTGTCTTGGGCCAAGACCTGTTCCAGAGGGGCGTCTGCCGAAAAGTGGGTCGAGAACAAGTACAGAATCAACGGTCTTTCCGTGTCGCGGATCGTTCGGACCAGACGATTGATCAGGCGCCCATCTATCTCCCAATGTCCTTGGGGGTTTTGATGAAACAATTTCAGTAGCGGTACTGGCAGCGTGTAGCCCAACGGATAGCGGCCTTGCCCCCCCGTCTGGGGTTGTAGCGTTGAGAGTGTGGACTCCACCAATGCCGCGGCAGAACCCTGCGGGCCTCCGCAACTGCGGGCTAAGTCATCCATAGGATGTGACGGGGAGCCTTCCGGTGTGGCAATGCAGGTATCTATCGCCCCGATCATGGGGGCAAGCAGCATCCGTTCTTTGGTTGCTGCGTCGCCAGTCGCGTATTTAGACAGAAGGACTGCGCCCATGGCGCCCGCAACAAGGGCGCTACATCCGGCAGCGAAGACCGCCAGGGGCATCAGTCGGTCAGCTGAATCATGAGAACTCATAGCAAATCAAGGTATGGAGTGGCCCTGGGGTCTGCGTGCCCGGGTACGTCTTGCTCGCCGCCAAGGCAGTAGGGCGCTTGCAGAGGTGTTTGTTCATAGAAGGCTAGGGTAGCGCTAGTATTTCATGGTTTTTAAGCTACTCAATTTGTAGCGTTTGTCGATCTTGGGCGGCGTCGCCGCTGTTGTATGCACCGAGGCGCCACTTATGCGTACATGGGCTATCCAAGAGCGAAGCTACACTCCTGCCAAAGCTTTGCTGGATGGGGGCACGCCCGTGCGCCTATAGTTTGTGCCTCATTTTTCGGGGCCGTTTCAACACTTTTCATGACGACAAACACACATTTGGCCGAACCGGCTGATGAGGTCACCGAACCAGGCCCCAGGCTCGGCGAACTTCTTGTGCAGGCGGGGAAGCTTTCGTCGCGCGACTTGGATCGGGCGCTGTCCGCCCAGCAGGAAATGGGCGGCATGCTCGGGCGTGTGCTGGTTCGCTTGGGACTGGTGTCCGACGGAGATGTAGCAGGTGCTTTGGCCCGTCAACTGGGTGTCCCTTTGGTGCAGGCGGATGGTTTTCCTGATCTCATGCCCGAGGTCGAGGGGTTGCTGCCCGAGTTTCTGCAGGCCCATGCCATCTATCCGCTACGCCTGGAGAATGGCGTGCTGCATGTTGCCATGTCTGTGCCGCAGGATGCGTTTGTGGTCAAGGCGCTGCACCTCGCCACAGGGCAAAAGATTCAACCTCACCTTGCTCTTGAGAGCGACATTGAAAGAGCTCTGGTCGAGCCGGTTGAAGAAGCTGAAGATGCGGACGACGGCTTTGGCGACGGGCTGGATGGCGGGGACTTTGTTGAGCATCTCAAAGACCTCGCGAGCGAGGCGCCTGTTATTCGGTTGGTCAACACCATCATCGGCCGCGTGATTGACCTTCGCGCTTCGGATATCCACTTGGAGCCATTCGATGATGGCCTGCACGTGCGCTATCGCGTGGATGGCGTGATCCACCCCGGCGAATTGGTACCACCGCGCCTGTCGGCTGCTGTCAACTCGCGCGTCAAGCTTCTTGCGCATCTCGATATTGCGGAGCGCCGTTTGCCGCAGGATGGGCGTATCAAGACCCGCGTGAAGGGGCGCGAGCTGGATTTGCGCGTTTCCACCGTGCCTACGGTTCACGGTGAAAGTGTGGTCATGCGGGTGCTTGATCGGGCCAGTGTGCGGCTGGAGCTCGAAAAGATGGGCTTCGAAAAAGACACGTTGGCGCGCTTCAACCAACTGCTGGCTCGCCCGCATGGCATTTTGTTGGTCACCGGCCCGACCGGTTCTGGCAAAACCACCACCCTGTATGCGGCCTTGGCGAAGATTGATGCAACCGAGCAAAAAATCATCACCGTCGAAGATCCGGTGGAGTATCAGCTCGAAGGCATCAACCAGATTCAGGTTCACTCGCAGATCAACTTGACGTTTGCCAACGCCTTGCGCTCGATCCTGCGGCAAGACCCCGACATCATCATGATTGGTGAAATGCGGGACGGGGAGACCGCTCAAATCGCAGTGCAGTCCGCATTGACGGGGCACTTGGTGTTGTCCACGCTGCATACCAACACCGCCGCGGGCGCGGTGATTCGCATGCAAGACATGGGCGTGGAGCCCTATCTGATCACCTCGGCGGTCAACGGCGTTCTCGCGCAGCGCTTGGTACGGACGCTTTGCGAGCACTGCAAAGAAGCTTATGAGCCGGGCGTGGAGGTTCGTGAGAGTACTGGGCTTTCGCGTTTCTGTGCGCCAGGCAAGCTCGTGTACCGGGCGGTTGGCTGCGAGCAGTGCCGCCAATCCGGCTACCGGGGCCGCACGGGCATCCATGAATTGCTATCGATCGATGAACCTATGCGCCGGGCCATCATCGAAGGCCGTGATGCCAATGTCCTCAACTCTATCGCCGCTCAGAGTGGCATGCTCAGTCTCTATGAAGATGGCCTCCGCAAGGTGGCTGCTGGCAGCACCACGTTGGATGAGTTGGCGCGAGTGACGCAGGATCAGTCCGATGCCTGAGTTCGCCTGGCGTGCCGCCAACAGCGCGGGAAAGGTCGAGGAAGGGCGGTTTACAGCCGCCACACCCGCTCAGGTGCTGAAACACTTGCGCGACCAAGGCATGACTCCGCTGCATATCGGCGATGCGGGCGCAGCGGTTCCTCTGCCGGGTGCGGCCGGTCAGGCCGCTTCTCTTGGACGCTTCGCACAGCCCAAGGGTCGCCAGGCCCGGGGGCCGGTCACTGCACCCGATGTGCTGGCTCTCACGTCTGAGCTGGCCATCATGCTGCGTGCTGGATTGGCCCTGGACAACGCGCTGCGCGTACTCATTGATATGAGCCACAAGCCCAGCGTTGCGGCCTTGGTGCAGGGCATTCTGGATGCCGTCAAAGGCGGTACACCGCTCAGTCGCGCACTGGCTGCACACAGAGACTTGTTTGGTGACTTCTATATCAACATGATCCGGTCAGGGGAGGCCAGCGGACAAATGTCTGCGGTACTGGATCGTTTGGTTGAACATATGGAGCGCCAGCGTGCGCTGCGGGACAGTGTCATTTCAGCCACCATTTACCCCGCCATCCTGCTCGGGGTGGCGGTGTTGTCGCTGATTGCCATGTTGGGCTTCGTGGTCCCGCAGTTTGAAAAGTTGTTCACTGACATGGGTGATGCATTACCTTTGCCGACCCGCCTTGTGATGGGGTTGGGGCATGCGTTCACCCAGTACGGTTTGGTAGTGGCTGGGGTGCTGGCAGGTTTGGGGTGGGCCGCCCTGCGCTGGCTCAAGTCACCTGCGGGTCGTCGTTGGTGGCAAACCCTTGTACTGCGTTTGCCGCTGATGGGGCCTTTGGCCCTCAAGTACCAGCTGACCCTGTTCTCTCGGTCTCTTGGGACGTTGTTGGGCAATGGTGTTCCCATGCTGACGGCGCTTCACATTGCGACCGAAACTGTGGGCAACACGGTGCTTCAGGATGCCCTTGGCCGGGTGGCTCCGATCGTGAAAGAAGGGGGCAAAGTCGTGCAGGCTGTAACAGCGACAGGCATCTTTGCGCCTTTGGCCATCAACCTCATCCGGGTGGGCGAGGAGACTGGTCGCATCGGTCCCATGATGCTGGAACTGTCGAATATATTGAACCGAGAAGTCGAAACTGGCATCAAACGCCTTTTGACGCTCGTCGAGCCAGTGCTCATTCTGGTGCTGGGCGTGCTGATCGCGGCGATCATTGTGTCCATCCTGCTCGGAATTCTGTCTATCAATGACCTCGCCATATAATTTTCGTTTGTCCAAGGATCCTTCACCCATGGTGAATACAAGTCTAGGCCGTGTTCGCGGCACTGTGTCTGCAGCGCGGCGTTCGCGAGGTTTCACGCTGATTGAGTTGCTGGTGGTGCTGGCAATCCTCACGTTGCTGGCTGGCTTGGTAGGTCCCCGTGTTCTGGGCCAACTGGGTGGCGCCAAATCCAAAACGGCGGGTGTACAGATCGCCGATCTGGACAAGTCGCTTGAGCTTTTCAAACTTGATGTGGGGCGTTACCCCACGACGGAAGAGGGGCTCGACGCCTTGGTCAAACGCCCAGGCTCGGTCAACGGCTGGTCCGGCCCATATCTCAAAGGCGGAGTGCCTTCGGATCCTTGGGGGCGGCCATATAAATATACGAACCCCGGTCCAAATGGCGGCATCGAGATCCTTTCGTTGGGGGCGGATGGCGCCGCAGGCGGGGACGGTGAGAACGCCGACATCCGCAACACGCCCTGAGCATTGCGTTTGGATGCATCGTGCGGCGTGAACGCGGCTTTACGCTGATTGAGTTGCTGGTTGTATTTGGCATCATGGCACTGGTCACTGGTCTGGTGCCGGTTGCTTATGAGCGTATGAGAGAGGCGTCGCAATACCGTGATGCAGTTCGCTCTATCTTCAACCAGCTGCGCTCCGCGCGGGCTACGGCTGTTAGCGAGGGGCGGGAGGTTCGATTTACTGCTGACTTGGCCCGCCGCCGCTACGGTATCGAAGGCATGGAGCCCAAGGTGTTACCCGAGCCGCTGCAATTGCGTGCTGTTGTCGCAGATCGCGAAATCGCACCCCAAGGCCTTGTATCTATCCGTTTTCTTCCATCGGGTGGTGCAACGGGCGGCAGTATTGAAGTTCTTCGTACACCAGGCACCGGCACACGTTTGCGTGTGGACTGGTTGTCAGGAAGAGCGACGCAGGAAGCGCTCTTGCCATGAGCGCCTACCGGAGGCAGCGAGGGCTGACGCTGCTTGAATTATTGGTTGCGTTTGCCATCATGGCGATGGCGCTGGGGTTGCTTTATCGCGTCATGGGTGGCAGCGCCCGTAGCGCAGGAGATATCGAGCGTTATCAGCGCGCCGTGGTTCTCGCGCAGTCATTGTTGTCGTTGCGTGACACTGTGCCTGAGGGGGGGTGGCAACAAGCCGGTGAATCATCCGGCTTTCGTTGGCAGATTCAATCCATGCCTTACGCGACAGGTGTTTCGGGGCCCACCATACCCGTGCTGCATGAAGTCAGCATTGCTATCGTCTGGTCGGAAGAAAGTCGCCAACGTACCCTGGAATTGACCACTTTGCGCCCGGAGCGTAAACCTCCTGAGCAGGTGCGTCGGTGATCAGCAGGTCTTCCCGCATTTTCAAAGCACGAGGCTTCACGTTGGTGGAGCTATTGGTCGTGCTGACGTTGCTTGCGCTCGTGATGGTGGCAATGGCCTCTGCATTGCGTACAGCATCGCAAACGGAAGAACGGGTAGACGTTCGTTTGCAACGTATGGATGACCTGCGCACGGTCAGTGGCTTCTTGCGGTCCATCTTGGGGCGAGTTTCTGCGCAGAAGATCAGCACCCCGGTGGCTGCCGGCGCGAGTCCCTATTTCTTTCAAGGTGCAGTGTCATCGATGAACTGGGTGGGTGTCATGCCTGCTCGCTATGGAGCTGGAGGGCGGTACCACTTTCGGCTGGAGTTAACGGATGCCGGGGTGCTTGTTTTGCATTTCACCCCTTGGGAAGGGACTGCTGCGCTTCCCGATTGGACTGTGGGGCAGAGCACGCCCCTCCTTGCGGGTGTAACTGGGTTGACTTTCCAGTACGAGGATGCGGCAGTGGAGCCCCCCGAATGGTCTGCCAATTGGGCAATCATCGACAGGTTGCCTGAGAAAGTGTCGATCACTGTGCAGACGAGCTCTGGCACTTGGCCCGAGATCGTAGTGCCGTTACGTGTTTTGCCTGGCAGCGACCCTCGCACGAGCGGTCCTGTCTTTGGGGGGACGTGAGCGTGAAGCGATACCGGCGATACCAGCAGTCTGTAGGGCGCCTGCACGGGATGGCGTTGTTGGCTGTGTTGTGGATCGTGGCTGCTTTGAGCATCATTGCCACAGGAACCCTCCGCACTGTCCGCACGGAAAGCCGGGCCATTCTGCAAGCCCGGCAGCAGGTAGAGGCGCAAGCTCTGGGGGATGGCGCAATTCAGATCGCCCTTCAGGGGTTGGTTGCGCGTAACCAGCCCCTGGCCAGTACGAGTGCTGCGAACATTGCTTACCGAGGCGTGCCTATTGAGGTAGAAGCCATGCCTCTCAATGGACTGATCGATATCAATACGGCGGGAGTGCCGTTGCTGCAGCACCTGCTGTCAGTGGCGGGGGGGCTGTCTGCCGAAGCGGCGCAGGCAACTGCCCAAGCCATAGTGCAAACGCGTGAACGCAGAGATGCGCGTGGCGGACCTCAGCGCTTTGAAGCGGAAGAAGACCTGCTGCGAGTGCCGGATGTGGACTACGACCTCTATGCTAGACTCGACGGCCTTTTGACTGCCGACTTGCAGGGTTCTGGGCGGGTAAACCCACTGGCAGCTCCTTTTGAAGTGCTCGCCGTTTTGGCGAACGGCGATACTGCGGTTGCCCAACGGATCGCCGCTGCTCGTGACGCGGGGCAGGTGGGGGTCGATACCTCGGCACTGGATGGTAGCCTTCTGGAATCCTCGGCATCCAGGCGCATTCGCGTTCAGGCTCGCGTCCCTTTAGCTGACGGCGGCTATGTGCGTGTGTCGCGCAACGTAGACCTCAGCGCCCGGACGCCGAATGGCGCACCGTGGCACACCTTCCGTATGACGGTTCGGCTTGAGCCCCGTAAATCGTAAGCACCCAGAATCACACATCAAATGCCAACCATTCAAACCGATGCCCGTTTTCTGGGGCTCGATCTGAGCAACTTCGGGCGCAGTGTTCGGCAGGCTTGGTCTGACTTGCAGGACGCACCGCCGTTTTCCTGGCTCACGCCTGAGGTCGCTGTTGTCTTGCTCCAGCAGGATGGCAAGGAGTCGCTGTGGTGGGGCGGCCTACGCCGTATGGCGGACGGCACGAAGACTGAGACGCCATTCATCGCGATTGAGTTACCTGACGATTTGCTGCTTCGACGCACGTTGGCCGTACCCATCATGGCGGAGGCTGACATGGCCAGTGCCGCTGCACTGCAGGTGCGTACCATCAGCCCTTTTGCGGAACAGGATCTCGTATGGGGCTATCGGATGCGTTTACGCGCTGCTGGCGGTGGCGCACATATGGACATTGCACTGGCCTCCAGGAAACAGATTGCGCACTACATTCAGTCGCATGCTGCCCGACTTGGGGGGCGAACGCCTGAAGTCTGGGGTGACCTTGCAGCAGGGGCGCCAATCGTTTTTCAGGGATTTGGCGAGGGCTTGCGTGGAACACAGGGCGTACGCGGACGGCGGGCTAGGTATGCATTGGTACTGTCCGCCCTGGTGTTGGTGTCAGGCATTTTTGTGACGCCGACCTTGCAACTGCGTGCGCGTGCAATCGAAGCGGTGCACGCCTACGACGATGTGGTGCACAGGACTCCCGCCTTGGTCAAAGAGCGGGAAATGCTCCTGCAGTCGGTGGAGAGGCTCAATGTTCTGTCCGAGTTGCTCACGGGGCGTATCGAGCCGATGAAGGTGCTCGACAGGTTGACCAAGGTGCTGCCAGACGATACGGCACTCCAGGGGTTCACTCTGAAGGGCCAAAAAGTCACCATCACGGGGCTCACGGCCAACGCCTCAGCCCTCATGCAGATTTTGGGGGAGCAGCCAGGGGTTCGCGACGTCCGCGCGCCCACCCCCACCGTACGCGTTGCCGGTGCAAACTCCAAAGAGAATTTTGTCATCGAGTTTTCTTTGGATCCGAAGGAGTTTGGCGTGGCCGTCGCCCCGCCGCCCGTTGTAGCGGCTTCTGCAGCGCCGTTGCCTTCCACGCCAGCAGCCGGTGGTGCATCGACCGCATCTGCTGCATCTGTTGTCGCGCCTACAGCTGCCGCATCCGTGCCTGCCCCCGTGCCAACTCAGTCTCCGGGGCCAAAGACATCCACTAGCACGGCTACGCCCCCGCCGGCGCCATCTGGCGCGTTGGTGCCGGTGTTTGGAGGGAGTCCTCCTCAAGCGGCGGCGAAGCCTTCAACGGCAAAGCCCGAGCAAAAAGGAGCGCCATGAAGTCTCTCGCGTTACGTCGATTTGCCATTGCTGCCCTGGTAGTGGCAGTGGCACTCCTCCCTGTTGTTGGTGGAGCTTGGTATGTGCGGAACAAGCACGCCTGGGGACAGGATCGCCTCGCGCAAATCGAGCCACGGTACGCGCGCCTTTTGGGGCTGGAGTCACAGCGTTCCGAACTGGAAGCCGCTCGCCTGCGAGCGACAGAATTGCGCACCCAGTATGTGTACCCGGCCGCTTCCGATGGAACGCAAACAGGTAATCAGGCTCAGCAAAAGGTGCGCGATCTGTTTTCGTCTGCCGGATTGCAAGTCATCACCAGCCAGGTTCTGCCGCCCAAGGAGGAAAAGGGATTCGACCGCATTCCTTTGGTACTCCGCGCTGAAGGAGAGATGTTGGGATTGCAAAGTGCGCTCGCTGTACTCGGCGCGCAACAGCCCATCATCGTTATCAACGAGCTGGATGTGCAGGTGTTGGGAGGGCTGGCCAACATCAATCCCAAGATGCCTCCGCGTCTTTCTGCGCAATTTACCCTGAGCGTGCTGAGAGAGCGACCATGAAGAAATACTCGCTGCACGTTCTTTTGCTTGTCAATGCACTGCTGGTGCTGGTTTTGGTGGGGCTGTGGGTTGATTCGTCGGGGCACTTGCGGAATATCCACTGGCAAGCTCCGTTGGCTCAGAAGGCTGACTATGCAGCCATGGTGCCCGTACTGCCCAGTACGGAGCGCATGGATACTGCACAGTTCATTGCCATGCTGGACCGACCCTGTCTCTTATACACATCTCCGAGCCCACGAGACTAGGCATGATCT
>ERZ1031516.20-NODE-20-length-26320-cov-7.037921_pt1 | contig 26320 bp, 25 predicted proteins | sample MGYA00518047_ERZ1031516 | MGnify/ENA primary metagenome ERZ1031516 (study PRJEB33718, sample SAMN03159945) | human skin metagenome | collected 2014-04-10 | study: EMG produced TPA metagenomics assembly of the PRJNA266117 data set (Human skin bacterial metagenome and... | reverse complement strand
TCTACACAAGGAGTATCGTCGGCAGCGTCAGATGTGTATAAGAGACAGCTCGTATAGCGTTTGTATTTGCAAACCGAACATTAATGTTCACTTGCGAAAATACTAGCGCATGAATAGATGGGTATCCAGTGCCGTTCGATCAAAAAAGATCACGGAAAGCGTTGGAATGAAAATTCGCGAACACAATTACAGATACTTGCGAACTGAGAAGGTTCGCACGATGTTCAATTTGGAATAAAACCGACACGCCCCACCACGATGTGCCTTTGAGCCTGTCGCGGCGGGGGTTAAAGGAGGGCGTCAGACGACTTCGAGACGAATCTTGTACTGGTCGATCAGTTGGCAGAGGCCGGCTACCGGTGGCTGATCGGTCACCAGGCAGTCGATCAGGCTGATCGGGCCCAGGCGAATCATCGCGTTACGACCGAACTTGCTGGAGTCGGCGGCGAGAATCACCTGGCGGGCGTTGGCGATGATCGCCTGGGAAACCCGGACTTCCTGATAGTCGAAATCCAGCAGGCTGCCATCTTCGTCGATGCCGCTGATGCCGACCAGGGCGAAGTCGACCTTGAACTGGTTGATGAAGTCCACGCTGGCCTGGCCCACCAGACCACCATCGCGGCGCACGTTGCCGCCGGTCAGCAGCACGTCGAAGTCATCCTTGGCGGACAGCATCGCGGCGACGTTGAGGTTGTTGGTAATGATCTTCAGGTGGTTGTGGTTGAGCAGCGCCCGGGCGATGGCCTCGGTGGTGGTGCCAATGTTGATGAACAATGAGGCATGGTCGGGAATCTGCGCGGCTACCGCTTCACCGATGCGCTGTTTCTCCTGGCGCATCTGGTCGGCGCGCATCGCGTAGGCGGTGTTCTCGACGCTGGAATCATAGGCCGCGCCGCCATGGTAGCGGCGCAGCAGGTTGGCATCGGCCAGCTGATTGATATCGCGGCGGATGGTTTGCGGGGTAACGACGAACTGGGTGGCCAGCTCCTCGATGCTGACGTAACCGCGTTCGCGAATCAGATCGAGGATTTGCTGCTGGCGAGGGGGCAGATTCATTGAATGTCCTTCGGGCCGCACGGAATTGTTCCATGATGCCGCACGAATCTGCTCACTGCCAGTTGCAGCCGGGCTGAGCCCGGCTGATGGCTCACTTCTGCTCTTCGTGGGGTTGCCAGTCGCGGGTGCGATCCACGGCCTTTTTCCAGCCGGCGTAGAGGGCTTCCTTCTCGGCATCGGCGAGCTGTGGCTCGAACTCGCGCTCGATCACCGCCTTGCCGCGCAGCTCCTCCAGGCTGCTCCAGAAACCGGTGGCCAGGCCGGCCAGGTAGGCGGCGCCCTGAGCCGTGGTCTCGCGCATTTGCGGGCGCTCCACCTGGGTGCCGAGGATGTCGGCCTGGAACTGCATGAGGAAGTTGTTGGCCACCGCGCCGCCATCCACGCGCAGGGATTTGAGGCGCTCGCCGGAGTCCTGCTGCATTGCGTCGAGCACATCGCGGGTCTGGTAGGCGATAGACTCCAGGGCGGCGCGGATGATGTGGTCGATCTTCACGCCGCGGGTCAGGCCGAGCAGGCCGCCACGGGCGTAGGGATCCCAGTAGGGCGCGCCCAGGCCGGTAAAGGCCGGTACCAGGTACACGCCGTTGCTGTCCTTGACCTTGCCGGCGAAGTACTCGGTGTCGTAGGCGTCGTTGACCAATTTCAGTTCGTCGCGCAGCCACTGGATGGTGGAACCGGCGTTGAAGATCGCCCCTTCCAGCGCATAGGCAGGCTCGCCGCGCGGGCCGCAGCCGATGGTGGTGAGCATGCCGTGCTGGGATTTGACCGCCTTGTCGCCAGTGTTCATCAGCAGGAAACAGCCGGTGCCATAGGTGTTCTTGGCCTGGCCTGGTTCGACGCACATCTGGCCGAACAGCGCAGCCTGCTGGTCGCCGGCGATACCGGCGATGGCGATGCCGCTCTTGGTGTGGCCGTAGACCTCGGAAGAGGTTTTGACCTCGGGCAGCATCTCGCGGGGGATGTCCAGCACCTCGAGCATCTTCGCATCCCACTCACGGGTGTGGATGTTGAAGAGCAGGGTACGCGAGGCGTTGGTGTAGTCGGTGACGTGCACCTTGCCGCCGGTGAATTTCCAGATCAGCCAGGTATCGATGGTGCCGAACAGCAGTTCACCCTTGCGGGCGCGTTCGCGGCTGCCTTCGACGTGGTCGAGGATCCACTTCAGCTTGGTGCCCGAGAAGTAGGGGTCGGTGACCAGGCCGGTGGTTTCCCGGATGTAGTCTTCCAGGCCGTCGCGCTTGAGTTGCTGGCAGATCTCGGTGCTGCGCCGGCACTGCCAGACGACCGCGTTGTGAATCGGCCGGCCGGTGTTCTTGTCCCACACCACGGTGGTTTCGCGCTGGTTGGTGATGCCGATGGCGGCCACCTGGTCATGGTGCAGGCCGGCCTTGGCCAGCGCCTCGACCATCACCGCGCTTTGCGTGGCGAAGATTTCCATCGGGTCGTGTTCGACCCAACCGCTTTGCGGGTAATGCTGGGTGAATTCGCGTTGGGCGATACACACCACATTGGCATCGCGATCGAAGATGATCGCCCGGGAGCTGGTGGTGCCCTGGTCGAGGGCAATGATGTAGTTCTTGTTTTGAGCGTCTGTCATGTCGATTGCCTTGAGCGAGTGAGCGGAGGACAAAAGGCGCACGCCCTGAGAGATGTGCGCCGTTGAAATCAGGAAGCTTTGATGTCGCGGTCGGCGGCGCGTTCTACGGTAGGCGCCTCGACCACACTGGGCAGGTGACGCGCGACCAGGGTGCGGTAGGCCGCGGCGCCGAGACAGGCCCCGAGGATCGGCGCGAAGATCGGCACCAGGAAGTAGGGGATGTCACGACCGCCGGTGAGGGAGATTTCCCCCCAGCCCATGATGAAGGTCATCAGTTTGGGGCCGAAGTCCCGCGCCGGGTTCATCGCAAAGCCGGTCAGCGGGCCCATGGCACTGCCGATCACGGCAATCAGCAGGCCGATCAGCAGCGGGGCCATCGGGCCGCGCGGCAGGCCGTTGTTATCATCGGTCAGGGACATGATCACGCCCATCAGGATGGCGGTGATCACCACTTCGACCATGAACGCCTGGCCGGTGGACAGCACCGGGTTGGGGAAAGTGGAGAATACCGAGGCCAGTTCCAGGCTGGCCTGGGAGCCACGAACCATCTGGTTGGCCTGTTCGAATTCGGCGAACAGCCCGCTGTACAGTGTGTACACCAGTAGTGCGCCGCAGAAGGCGCCGGCAATCTGGGAGAGGATGTAGAACGGCAGCTTGCGCTTTTCGAAACCGGCGAAAACGCTCAGGGCGATGCTCACTGCCGGGTTCAGGTGGGCACCGGATACGCCAGCCGTCAGGTAGATAGCCATACTGACGCCGACACCCCAGATGATGCTGATTTCCCACAGGCCGAAGCTGGCGCCTGCGACCTTGAGGGCGGCAACGCAGCCTGTACCGAAGAAGATCAGCAGAGCCGTGCCCAGAAACTCGGCCATACATTGGCCCGATAGCGTGGGTTGTTGTAGCGCGTTAGTCATGGGAAAGCCTCGTTTTTGTTGTTTTGAGGCGCTGGTGTCAGGCTCGGCGGCCCATTGCTGGGCGGGCTGCGTTTGCACCATTGCCATCGGGGTAGGGAACAGTATTTGTTCGTAATCGAAAAAAATAGTTCGACTTTCTGCGTATTGTCAAAAAACGAACCGAAGAAGGCCTGTATATTTTCGAAATCAAACGAACGTACAGTTCAATAGGTCAGTTTCACGATTGATAGGTTCCGTTGTGAAACAAGTTTCCTCAGCGGCTGCTGATTGGCACAGCGCTGCGCCGGCCGCGGCGCTAGAATCGCCGGGCCTCTTCATCGTTTCGTTTCATTCGGAGCCTTCATGACACCCGCATTGAATCTGCTGAAAAAGGTTCGTGCCGCGCATCGAATCCACAGCTATGAGCATGACCCAAAGGCCGCTTCCTATGGCCTGGAAGCAGCCGAGAAGCTAGGCCTTGAGCCGGCTCAAGTGTTCAAGACGTTGCTGGCGGCCAGCGAGAAAGGGGAATTGCTGGTGGCGGTGGTGCCGGTGGTTGGCAGCCTCGACCTCAAGGCCCTGGCCCACGCAGCTGGGGTGAAGAAGGTGGACATGGCGCCAGTCGAAGCCGCGCAGCGCGCGACCGGTTATCTGGTCGGCGGTATCAGCCCGCTGGGCCAGAAAAAGCGGCTGCGGACCTTTATCGACAGCAGCGCCAGGAATTTCTCTACCGTTTATGTCAGTGCCGGGCGGCGTGGGCTGGAGGTCGAACTGAGTGCCGAGGCTCTGGCCGAACATACTCAGGCGCAATTCGCCGATATCGGTCGCTGATCCAGACAGCGCCTAGGGGCTGGCAAACATTGCCGGAACGCAGCGCGCCGAGCTTGAAGCGAGCGCCAGACACTGGCACTGTCGGCATTGCCGCCGCGCTGCCCCGTCAGGGCAGGGCGCGGGGTATCATGGAGTGCGGCGGAAACGGCGCCCGCATCGGCAGGAGGCTAGGCGACAGTGAAAGGCGTTGGTTGGGTGACTTCAGGTCTGTTGGCGGCTTTGCTGCTGGGCAGCGCCTGTGCCCAGGCTGAAACCCTGGTCATGGAGGCCGACGTCTGGTGTCCTGTCAATTGCGCGCAGGACGCCGAACGCCCTGGCATCTTCATCGAGCTGGCCACGCAGATCTTTGCCGAGGCCGGCATCCAGGTCGAATACCGTGTCACCAACTGGGCGCGTGCCGTGCAGGACGTGCGCACTGGCCGCGCCAACGCGCTGGTCGGTGCTGGCGTACGTGATGCGCCGGACTTTCTCTTCGGCAAGTCGGCCCCGGGTATCTCCCGCAACTGCTTCTATGCCCGCGCCGACAGCGCCTGGCGCTATACCGGGCTGGACTCGCTCGCCCAGGTGCGCCTGGGAGTGATCAATGGCTACAGCTATGGCGAAGAGCTCGATGAGTACATTCGCCGTCATCAGCGAGACCAGGAGCGGCTGCAGCTCGCTGCCGGCGAGCAGGCGCTGGCGCTGAATGTGCGCAAGGTCGAACTGGGACGCCTGGATGCCCTGCTGGAAAACACCTGGATCATGGCCATGTACCAGGATCAGCACGGCAATCATGATGACCTGGTCGAGGTTGGCTGTCGGGTGCCGGACGTACCGATCTACATCGCCTTCTCTCCAGTGCTGCCCGCCAGTGCCCGCTACCGCGATATCTTCGACGACGGTGTGCGGCGTTACCGGCAGGACGGTCGCCTCGAGGCTTTGCTGAAGCGCTACGGCATTCATACGCAGCCCTGAACGCACTGTTTCTCCGTATTGGTGCCGCGCTGTATCGCAGCCAGCTGGCGCGATGCAGGCATGCTGAGCCTATTTGCCGTCTAAAGGAAAATCTCCATGCCGTTGCCGTTTCACCAGATCGACGCCTTCAGCGACAGGCCCTTCGCGGGTAACCCGGCGGTGGTCTATCGCCTCGATCACTGGCTGGAAGATGGCCTGATGCAGCAGATCGCCGCCGAGCACAACCTGGCTGAAACCGCGTTCGTGGTGAAGGAGGGCGCAGCCTGGCGCATCCGCTGGTTCACCCCGACCATCGAAGTGCCGCTATGCGGGCATGCCACGCTGGCCAGCGCCCATGCCTTGTTCGAATGCCATGGCGAGCCGGGTGAGCGTATCGACTTTAACTATGTGGACGGCACCTTGGCGGTCGACCGCGAAGGTGATCGCCTGGTGCTGGATTTTCCTTGCGTGCAACCGACACCGATTGCCACGCCTCAGGGGTTGGCAGACATTCTCGGGCAAACGCCGATTGCCGTGCTGGATGCGCCGCAGTTGCTCGTCGTGCTCGAGTCACAGGTGGCTGTGGCTGCCTGCCAGCCGGATCTGAAAGCACTGGCGCAATTGCCTTGGCCGGCTGTGATCATCACCGCAAAGGGTGAGTCGGTGGATTTCGTGTCACGCAACTTCGCGCCCGCGGTGGGTATCGACGAAGACCCGGTCACCGGTTCGGCGCACTGCATTCTTACGCCTTACTGGACGCAGAGGCTGGGCAAGCCCGAACTGAGCGCCTACCAGGGCGGTAAGCGCGGCGGTTTTCTGTGGTGCCGGCTGAACGGGGATCGGGTGAAGATCGCTGGTCATGCGAGGTTGGTGAGCAGCGGCCAGCTGCATCTCTAGGGCCTTTTAGTCGGCCAGCTCCAGCGTCGAGGGCGCGGCCACGCTGCCTGGTGCTGCGAAGGCCACCAGGTGGTCGGCAGCGATGCGGATCCCCACCTGTTCGCCTGGCTGGTGGTCGGCGTGGCTGGGGAACAGCGCCTCCAGCTGACTGCCGGTTGGCAATTGCAGGCGATACAGGGTGGCGGCACCGAGAAAACTCTTGCCGACGATCTTGGCCTTTTGCGCACTCTGCGGGTCGTGGACGATATCGTCCGGGCGCAGCAGCACATCCACCGCGCTGCCGACCGGCCAGGCATAGGCACGGTTGCCGCGGATCACGCCCATTTCGGTCTGCACTTCATCGGGGGCCAATAGCTGACCACGGATGAAGTAACCCTGGCCGATGAAGCTGGCGACGAAGGGCGTCTGCGGCTCGTGGTAGAGATTGAAGGGCGTGTCCCATTGCTCCAGGTGGCCGGCCTTGAATACGCCGACCTGATCGCTGACGGCAAAGGCTTCCTCCTGGTCATGTGTGACCAGGATCGCGCTGGTGCCGCGGGCCTTGAGGATGTCACGCACCTCATGGCTGAGGCGCCGGCGCAGTTCGCCATCGAGGTTGGAAAACGGCTCGTCGAGCAGCAGCAGCTGTGGGTTGGTGGCCAGTGCGCGGGCCAGGGCCACGCGCTGTTGCTGACCACCGGACAGCTCGTTTGGATGGCGCTTGCTCAGGTGGTCGAGTTTGACCAGCTCCAGCAATTCGCGGGTTACCTGCTCGCAGTCGGCCTGTTTGCGGATTCCGAAGGATACGTTCTGCGCCACGCTCAGGTGCGGGAACAGGGCGTAGTCCTGGAATACCATGCCGATACGGCGCTTCTCCGGCGCCAGGGTAAAACCGGGGCGGGAGATCACCTCACCGGCCAGGGCGATTTCTCCTTCCAGCACCGGCTCGAAGCCGGCAATGGCGCGCAGGGTGGTGGTCTTGCCGCAGCCGGAAGGGCCGAGCAGGCAACCAATTTCCCCAGCATTGAGGTGCAGGTTCAGCTGCTGCACGATGCGCTGGTCACCGTAGCCGCAACCCAGGTTGCGTAGGCTCAACAGCATCGGCTGGCTCATGCGTGGTGGTACGCCGGCTCGACCAGGAACTCGAGCAGCGCCTTCTGTGCATGCAGGCGGTTCTCCGCCTGATCCCATGCCGCCGAGCGCGGATCGTCGAGCAGATCGACGCTGATTTCCTCGCCGCGGTGGGCCGGCAGGCAATGCAGGAACAGCACGCTCTCGTCGGCGGCGTCGAGCAGTGCGCGGTTCACCTGATAGGGGGCAAACAGCTTGTGGCGCTCGGAAATTTCCTCTTCCTGGCCCATGGAGGCCCAGACATCGGTGCTTACCAGGTGAACGCCGGCCACCGCCTCGCGGGGGTCACGGAATATCTGCACCCGCTCGCCAGCTTCGGCCAGCAGCGCGGCGTCTGGCTCGTAACCTTGCGGGCAGGCGACATGCAGCTTGAAGTCGAACTGCATGGCCGCTTCTATATAGGAGTTGCACATGTTGTTGCCATCGCCGATCCAGGCGGCGGTCTTGCCGACGATGCTGCCGCGGTGTTCGTGGAAGGTCTGCATGTCCGCCAGCAACTGGCAGGGGTGCAGGTCGTCCGACAGGCCGTTGATTACCGGCACGCGGGAGTTGGCGGCGAATTCGGTCAGGGTGCTGTGGGCAAAGGTGCGGATCATGATCGCATCGAGCATGCGCGACATGACGATGGCCGAGTCGGCAATTGGCTCGCCACGACCCAGCTGGGTGTCGCGTGGCGACAGGAAGATGGCCTGGCCGCCGAGCTGGATCATGCCGGCTTCGAAGGACACGCGAGTACGGGTCGAGGCCTTTTCGAAGATCATGCCCAGCACGCGATTGCGCAGGGGTTCGAACAGTACGCCGCTGTTGCGCAAGCCTTTCAGCTCCATGCCGCGTCGGATCAGGCCCACCAGTTCGTCCGGTGTGCAGTCCTTCAGCGAGAGAAAGTGTCTTGCGCTCATCGTTAACTACCTTTTGACATACAGGGCGCAGGCTCTTTTTTGAGAAAAAACGAGAGAACCTGCGGCTGGGGGCCGCACAGTGCGACGAAACGGGAAGCCGCCGATCTTATAAGTAAATGACGCCTAGGCGCAAATTTGCCCGGATTGCCAGATATGACGGGCTTTTCGGGCTACCGCGCCGGCCAGATGCATGGCCCTGATGACCGACGATTCACGGCGTCGAAGCTGCTGGTATGCAGCCGCGTCGACGCCCATGATGGGCCTTCAACAATAAAGCGAGGCTGGCCATGACCACGACCCTCCATCACCGTGCCTGCCACCTGTGCGAAGCCATCTGCGGGTTGACCCTGGAAGTCGAGCAGGCTGCCGATGGGCTGCCCCAGGTGCGCTCCATCAAGGGCGATCGCGACGATCCGTTCAGCCGTGGCCATATCTGCCCCAAGGCGGTTGCCCTGCAGGACATCCAGAATGACCCGGATCGCCTGCGCCAGCCCATGCGCCGTAGCGGCGACAGCTGGGAAGCCATCAGCTGGCACGAGGCTTTCGAATTCGCCGCCAGTCGCCTGGCCGCCGTGCAGGCGGATCATGGGCAGAATGCGGTGGCGATCTATCAGGGCAACCCCAGCGTTCACAACTATGGGCTGATGACCCACAGCAATTACTTTCTCGGCCTGCTCAAGACCCGCAACCGCTACTCCGCGACATCGGTCGATCAGTTGCCCCATCACCTGACGTGCCACCTGATGTACGGCCATGGCTTTCTGATCCCGATCCCGGATATCGATCACACCGACTTCATGCTGATCCTCGGTGGCAACCCGCTGGCCTCCAACGGCAGCCTGATGACCGTGCCGGATGTCGAGAAGCGCCTCAAGGCCGTCCAGGCTCGCGGCGGCAAGCTGGTGGTGGTCGACCCGCGCCATACCGAAACGGCAGCCATCGCTGACCAGCACCTGTTCATTCGCCCCGGGCAGGACGCAGCCTTGCTGCTCGGCATGCTCGCCACGCTATTCGAGGAGGGCCTGGACCGCGACAGCCATCTGCCAGTCGCCGGGCTGGATGAATTGCGCAATGTGGTTGCTGCGTTCAGTGCAGAACGCATGGCCGCCCAGTGCGGCGTCGCGGCCGAAACGATACGCCAATTGGCCCGCGACTTCGCCGCAGCGCAGCGCGCCGTCTGCTACGGCCGCATGGGCGTCTCGACCCAGGTATTCGGCACCCTGTGCCAATGGCTGGTGCAGGTAATCAACCTGGTCACCGGTAATCTGGATCGCGAGGGTGGGGCGCTGTGCACCGAACCCGCGGTGGATCTGGTCGGCGCCACCTCCGGCGGGCACTTCAATCGCTGGCAGAGCCGCGTGTCCGGCCTGCCGGAATATGGCGGTGAGCTGCCAGTCAGCGCCCTGGCCGAGGAGATGCTGACGGCAGGCGAGGGTCAGGTTCGAGCGCTGATCACCGTGGCCGGCAACCCAGTACTGTCCACGCCCAATGGTCGCCAACTGGAGCGCGGGCTCGAAGGCCTGGAGTTCATGCTCAGCGTGGATCTGTATATCAACGAAACCACCCGCTATGCCGATCTGATCCTGCCGTCCACCGCGCCGCTGGAGCATGACCACTACGACACCACCTTCAACCTGTTCGCGGTGCGCAATGTCACCCGCTTCAACCAGGCGGTGCTGCCCAAGCCCGAGGGCGCGCTGGACGACTGGGAGATATTCGTCGGCCTGGCGCAAGCCTTCGCCGCGCAGACCGGCGCCACGTTGAAGCCAACTCAAGGGCCTGCGCAGATGATCGACATGGGCTTGCGCATGGGGCCTTATGGTGACCGCTCGCCGCTCAAACTGAGTTTGCAGACCTTGCAGGATCACCCCCACGGTCTGGATATCGGCCCGCTCAAGCCGAATCTGGCGGCGCGCCTGAAAACCGCCGATGGCCAGGTGCAGGCTGCGCCGGCATTGCTGCTTAACGATCTGCAGCGTTTCGCCACACAGCCAGCATGGGTTGAGGGTCAGCTTCTGTTGATCGGTCGTCGTCATGTGCGCAGCAATAACTCCTGGATGCACAACTATCACCGGTTGGTGAAAGGCAAGCCGCGTCATCAGCTGTTGATGAATCCTCAGGATCTGGCTCGGCGCGGATTGCAGGATGGCCAGCGGGTCAGCGTGCGCTCGCGGGTTGGCGTGCTGGAAGTAGAGGTGCTGGCAAGCGCCGAGATGATGCCTGGCGTGGTCAGCCTGCCCCATGGCTGGGGCCACGGCCGCCCCGGTGTGCAGATGAGCATTGCCCAGACAACGCCCGGCGCGAGTGCCAATGACCTGACGGATGAGCGGTTGCTCGACGCGCTATCCGGCAATGCTGCACTGAATGGAGTGCCGGTGGACGTGGTGGCGGCTTGAATCGGGTGTGTGATGTCTGCATGGCTGAGCATTGCGCTCGGCTTTTGGTTACAATGCGGCACCGTATCGACCCACGAGTCGGATAGTCCAGTTCTGAGGTGCCTAATGGATATCATCGAAACCATCAAAGAGCAGATCGCCAGCAATACCGTTCTGCTGTACATGAAAGGCTCGCCGAATGCGCCGCAGTGCGGTTTCTCCGCTCGCGCCTCCCAGGCGCTGATGGGCTGTGGCGAGAAGTTCGCCTATGTCGACATCCTGCAGAACCCGGAAATTCGTGCCAACCTGCCCAAGTACGCCAACTGGCCGACCTTCCCGCAGCTGTGGGTAGCCGGTGAGTTGGTCGGCGGCAGCGATATCCTGCTGGAAATGTACGAAAAGGGTGAGCTGCAGACCCTGATCAAGGATGCCGTGCAGAAAGCCGGCGCCTGATCGACTGACGATCCCCAATCCGCGGCCAGCGATGGCTGCGGATTTTTTTCGCCTGCAGGAAAGGGATGGTGCTTGCATCGAGACGGGAATGTGGCGGGAGCGGCCTTTCCCCTATCCTGTGGGAACGGGCCATGCCCGTGATTTTTCGCGGGCATGGCCCGCTCCCACAATGGACCAGTGATGTCCGCTTCTGCCTTAAACCCTCCGCTGCGGAGAGTACCCGCACGCCGTCAGGGCAGGGTGATATCCAGCACCTGGATGCAGCCAGGTTGCGGGTAGTGCCACTGCACATCCACATCCCACAACCGTGCGCCGTAACGGCGTTCGGGCGTGGGCTGCTGATAGGCCGGGCGTGGATCCTGCGCCAGGCATTGCTCGATCAGCTCTACCAACGGCTCGCCCAGGCGCAGGGCATGCTGGCGGGCGCTATCCAAGGCGCTGTCCTGCCAGAGTACCTCGATTCGTGCCGGTGCAGCGGCCGCGATGTGATTGTGAGCATCGGGTACGCTGTCGGCATAGGGCACGTAGGGTTTGATATCGAGCACTGGCGTGCCGTCGAGCAGGTCGATGCCTGACAGCCACAGGCGATCCTTGTCGACTTTCTCCAGCTTCACCACCGACTGGCCAATGCCGTTGGGCCGATGCGTCGCCCGGGTGGCGAATACGCCAATCGAGCGGTTGCCGCCCAGGCGTGGCGGCCGTACCTTGAGGCGCGGTTTGTCTTCCAGCGCCTGGTGGAAGAGAAACAGCAGCCATACATGGCTGACCTGTTCCAGGCCCTGCACCGCGTCGCCGCCATCGAATGGCGGGCACAGTTCGAGTACGCCCCGTGCCGCTGGCGCCAGGTGCGGCTGGCGCGGGATGGCGAACTTCTCCTTGAAGCAGGAGCGCACATAGCCGATGGGCGAAACCGGGTAGCTCATGGCGTATCAGTCACGTAGGCGCTGAGTCAGGCCCTTGAGGAAGTTGCGCAGAAACTGGTCGCCACAGGCGCGGTAGTTGCTGGTGCCCGCCTTGCGGAACAGTGCGCTCATCTCCGGCTTCGACACCTCGAAATCGACGCTGCGCATGATGGCGTGGATGTCTTCCTCCTTCAGTTCGAAGGCCACGCGCAGCTTCTTCAGCACCTGGTTGTTGGTGACCGGCAGCTCCAGGGCTGGGGCCGGACGGCTCTCATCCTTGCCACGCTTGAAGTACACCAGGCCGTCGAGGGCATGGGCCAGCAGGTCGTCGGTGCAATCCTGGTAACCAGGCTCGTCGTCCTTTTTTAGAACGGCAGTGATTTCCTCTTCGCTGACCGTCTTGCCACCTAACTGGACGATTTCGACCATTTTCGCATCGCTGACATCGAGCATGTAGCGCAGGCTGCGCAGCACATCATTATTGAGCATGAATATTCCTGATTGGAGAGGCCGCGCTGCTGGGCGCAGCCGAAAAAAATGCGGTTAGAAACGCTCTTTGGCGCCCAGATAACGCCATTGTCCGGGTTGCACCTTGCCCATCGACACGGCACCGACGCGGATACGCTTCATACCCAGCACCTTGAGGCCAACGCTGTTACACATGAACACCAGCTGACCGGGCAGCGGGTTCTTCAGGGCGAAGCGCAGGCGGGTTTCGTTCTGCCAGCTGACCTTGCAGGGCGCCAGCGGCGTACCGTTGAACACCAGGCCATGATTGAGGCGCTTGAGGTCGCGCTCGGACAGCTCACCGCTGACCTCGACCACGTATTCCTGCTCCAGCTTGCTCAGGTCGTCCTTGAGCTTGCGCTCGATGCGCCAGTCCTGGGTCAGCACGTGCAGGCCATCGGCGCCCGCTTGCAAAGGGATACAAGGCGTCAGGTTGGCGAAGTGGCCCTTGAGCGTTCGTTGCTCGGAGCGGTCCTCGGGCCAGCGGCTGTCCGCGCGGATTTCCTCGGCAGCGCGTTCCGGAAAGCGGCCACTGGGAATGTGCAGCAGGAGGGTGACCGGAACCAGAGGTTCGGCGACTGCATCAGGCAGCAGCACGACGGCTTCGTCGGTGACCTTGCGTTGAGGTTCATCGACCACTTCGCCATTGACCGTGACCCAGCCGCCTTCGATGTACAGCTCGGCCTCACGGCGTGAGCAGCCGGTGAGTTCGATCAGGCGTTTGGAGAGGCGCAGGGGTTCGGTCATGGCAGAAGCATCATCAGCAAGGTGATGCCCATTGTAACGCCGTGAGCCGAGTCATGCGCGGGGCATGAAGAAAGCCGGGCACAGGCCCGGCTTGCAGATGACAGTGATCAGAAGATCAGCGAGAAGATACCGATCACGACCAGCAGGCCGATCAGGAAGATGATGCCGATGGTACTGCCGAGAAACTTCAGCATGGTGCGACTCCTGTTTAGTCCGTTCAATATTGGGACTGGAGCGCGCCAGGCATCGTTCAGGGTAAATGTCCCGGCGGCTATTGGGCCGCCGGTACTCAAGCGCATCAGCCGCCCAGGTAGGCGTCACGCACCTTCGGATCATTCAGCAAATCGTGGCCACTGCCCTGCATGACGATCCGCCCGTTCTCCAGCACATAACCGCGGTCGGCCAGCTTGAGCGCCTGGTTGGCGTTCTGCTCGACCAAAAACACCGTCACACCGTCCTTGCGCAGCTGTTCGATGATGTCGAAGATCTGCTGGATGATGATCGGTGCCAGGCCCAGCGACGGCTCGTCGAGCAGCAGCAGCTTGGGCTTGCTCATCAGCGCACGGCCAATGGCGAGCATCTGCTGTTCACCACCGGACATGGTGCCGGCACGCTGCACCAGGCGTTCCTTCAGGCGCGGGAACAGGTGCAGCACCTTGTCCAGTTGCTCCTGATTGTCGGCCTTGCTGCCGAAGAAGCCGCCCATGGCGAGGTTCTCCTCGACGGTGAGGCGGGCGAACACACGGCGGCCTTCCGGTACCACGGCGATGCTCTTGCGCATGATCAGCGGGGTTTCCATGCCGACCAGTTCTTCGCCCTGATAACGGATGCTGCCGCTGGTGGCCTGCGGCGTACCGCACAGGGTCATCAGCAGGGTGGATTTGCCGGCGCCGTTGGCACCGATCAGGGTGACGATCTCGCCCTGACGCACTTCCGCACTGACGCCGTGCAGCGCCTGGATCTTGCCGTAGAAGGTGGAAACGTTGTCGAAATACAGCATTACGCTTCCCCCAGGTAGGCTTTGATCACGTCCGGATTGTCGCGGATCTGCTCCGGCGTGCCGTCGGCCAGGGGCGTGCCCTGGTTGATCACGAAGATATGGTCGGAAATGCTCATCACCAGCTTCATGTCGTGCTCGATCAGCAGCACGGTCACGTTGTGCTCGTCACGCAGCACGCCGATCAGCGCCTTCAGGTCGTCGGTTTCCCGCGGGTTGAGGCCGGCGGCCGGCTCGTCGAGCATCAGGATGCTCGGCCGGGTCATCATGCAGCGGGCGATTTCCAGGCGGCGCTGCTGACCATAGGCCAGTGTGCCGGCCGGGCGGTTGGCGAATTCGGTCAGGTTGACCTGCTCCAGCCAATGCGCCGCGTAATCCATTGCCTCACGCTCACTGCGGCGAAACGCCGGAGTCTTGAACAGACCGGACAGGAAGTTGGTGTTGATGTGGCGGTGCTGGGCGACCAGCAGGTTTTCCACCGCGGTCATTTCCTTGAACAGGCGAACGTTCTGGAAGGTACGCACCACACCCTTGCGGGCGATCTTGTGGCCCGGCAGGCCTTCGATCTGCTCGCCCCCCAGGCGGATGCTGCCCGAGGTCGGCTTGTAGAAGCCGGTCAGGCAGTTGAATACGGTGGTCTTGCCGGCGCCGTTCGGGCCGATCATCGACACCACCTGTTTTTCATTGACCGAGAGGCTGACCCCGTTGACGGCCAGCAGGCCGCCAAAACGCATGGACAGGCCGCTCACTTCTAGAATCGGGCGGCTCATCGTTGTTTCAACTCCAGGTGGGGGCGCTGCATGGGCATCAGGCCCTGCGGACGCCAGATCATCATCACGATCATGGTCAGACCGAATATCAGCATGCGGTACTCGTTGAAGTCGCGCATCTCCTGCAACAGGGTCATCACGATGGCGGCGAAGATGATGCCCAGCTGCGAGCCCATGCCGCCGAGCACGACGATGGCGAGGATCATCGCCGACTCGATGAAGGTGAACGACTCCGGTGTCACCAGGCCCTGGCGGGCCGCGAAGAAGCTACCGGCGAAACCGGCGAAGCTGGCGCCGATGGTGAAGGCCGAGAGCTTGACCGTGGTCGGGTTGAGGCCCAGGGCGCGGCAGGCGATTTCGTCCTCGCGCAACGCTTCCCAGGCGCGGCCGATCGGCATGCGCATCAGGCGGTTGATCACGAAGATGGCTAGCAGCACCAGGAGCAGGGCGATCAGATAGAGGAAGATCACCTTGTAGGTGGAGTTGTAGGCGATGCCTAGGAAATCATGCAGGGTCTGGCCGCCATCCGGCGCACGACGGTCCAGCGACAGGCCGAACAGCTCCGGCTTGGGGATCGAGCTGATGCCGTTCGGGCCACCGGTGATGTCGGTGAGGTTGCGCAGCATGATACGGATGATTTCGCCGAAGCCCAGGGTCACGATGGCCAGGTAGTCACCCCGTAGTCTGAGCACCGGGAAGCCCAGTAAGCAGCCGAAGGTGGCGGCCATCAGACCGGCGATCGGCAGCGCTGTCCAGAAGCCGAAACCGGCGTACTCGGCGAGCAGCGCGTAGGTGTAGGCACCCACGGCGTAGAAGCCGACGTAACCCAGGTCGAGCAGGCCGGCGAGGCCGACCACGATGTTCAGGCCGATGCCGAGCATCACGTAGATGAGGATCAACGTGGCGATGTCCACCGCCGCGCGGGAGCCGAAGAACGGCCAGGCCAGGGCGACCACGAACAGCGCCAGCATGATCCAGCGCTGCACGCTGGGCAGGGTCAGGGTGTCCTTGAGGTTCGCCGGAATGCTCGGCAGCGCGCCCTTGAGCTTTTCACCGCCCATCAGACGATCACGCAGCACCAGATGCCAGATGAACAGCAGTGCAGCGGCGATGCCGATGGTCCACAGGGTTTGCGCGCTGGCGCCCTGTACCTGCAGGCTGATGCCGACGACGCTGAGCTTGAGGCCGAGAATCGGATAGGAAATCAGCAGCAGGAGAATACTGCTGAACAGGGCAGTCTTGAGGTTTTTGCTCATACCTTTTCAACCTCCGGACGGCCGAGAATACCGGTCGGGCGGAACAGCAGTACCAGCACCAGCAGGCTGAAGGCCACGACGTCCTTGTACTGGTCACCGAAGATGTCGGCGCCGAAGGCTTCGGCCACACCGAGTACCAGACCGCCAAGCACTGCGCCCGGAATGCTGCCGATGCCGCCGAGTACCGCCGCGGTGAACGCCTTGATACCGGCCAGAAAGCCCAGGTGCGGGTTGATCACGCCGTATTGCATACCCAGCAGCACCGCCGCGACGGCCGCCAGGGCGGCCCCGATGACGAAGGTCAGAGCGATGATGTTGTTGGTGTTGATGCCCAGCAGGTTGGCCATCTTCAGGTCTTCGGCGCAGGCGCGGCAGGCGCGGCCCAGGCGGGAGCGGGAGATGAACAGGGTCAGGCCGATCATGGTCAGGAAGGTGACCACGAAGATCAGCACCTGCATGTAGGAGATCACCACGCCATTCATGGCGCTTTCCCCGAACACGAAGTTGCCGGGCAGCGGGTTGCTGATGGCCTTGTCCTTGGAGTCCTGGGAAAGCATTACGGCGTTCTGCAGGAAGATCGACATGCCGATTGCCGAAATCAGCGGGATCAGCCGGTTGCCGCCGCGTAGCGGCCGGTAGGCAACCCGTTCGATGCTGTAACCGAAAGCACTGGTGACGATGATGCTCGCCGCGAAGGCGCAGATCATGATCAGCGGCAGGCTGTCCAGGCCCATCATCGCCAGTAGGGTGATGGCGATGAAGGCGACGTAGGAACCGATCATGTACACCTCGCCGTGGGCGAAGTTGATCATGCCGATGATGCCGTAAACCATGGTGTAGCCAATGGCGATTAGGGCATAGGTACTGCCGACGGTCAGGCCGTTGAGCAGTTGTTGCAGGTAGTGATAAAGATCAGGCATTGCCTAACTCCTGGGTTTGCGCGCACGACAGCGCTTGTGGCGCAGCGCGAAACCGGGATTCTTTCTAATAAACAAAGCCCACTGCACGTGCAGTGGGCTTTAGGCTCAGGCGGGGGGCTTTACTTGGCTTCGGACTTGGTGCCGTCCTGGTGCCATTCGTAGACCACGAAGTTGAAGTTCTTCAGGTCGCCTTTCTCGTCGAAACCGAGGGTGCCGGTCGGGGTTTCGAAGGTGTTGGCGCGCAGGGCTGCGGCAACTTCGGCGGTGTCGGTGCTGCCGGCTTTCTTGATGCCTTCGGCAATGACTTGAACGGCAGCGTAAGCCGGGAATACGAATGGACCGCTCGGGTCTTCGTTCTTGGCTTTGAACGCTTCAACCAGTGCCTTGTTCTTCGGATCCTGGTCGAAGGATTGCGGCAGGGTCACCAGCATGCCTTCGGAAGCCGGGCCGGCGATGGCCGAGATTTCCTTGTTGCCTACGCCTTCAGGGCCCATGAAGCGGACGTCCAGGCCTTTCTCCTTGGACTGACGCAGCAGCAGGCCCAGTTCTGGGTGGTAGCCACCGTAGTAGACGAAGTCGATGCCTTGTTGCTTGAGCTTGGCGATCAGCGAGGAGAAGTCCTTGTCGCCGGCGTTGATGCCTTCGAACACGCCGACTTTCACGCCTTTGGATTCCAGGGTCTGCTTGACGGCGCTGGCGATGCCTTCACCGTACTGCTGCTTGTCGTGGATGACGGCGACGTTCTTCGGCTTGACGTGATCGGCGATGAAGTTGCCGGCGGTCGGGCCCTGCAGGCTGTCCAGACCGATGGTGCGGAAGATCAGCTCGTAGCCACGGGCGGTGATTTCCGGGCTGGTGGCAGCCGGGGTGATCATCAGGATGCCTTCGTCTTCGTAGATGTCCGAAGCCGGCTGGGTGGAACTGGAGCACAGGTGGCCAACGACGAACTTGGCGCCATCGTTGACGATCTTGTTGGCAACGGCCACGGCCTGCTTGGGATCGCACGCGTCGTCGTAGACCACGCCTTCGAGTTGAGCACCATTCACGCCGCCGGCCTTGTTGATCTGTTCGATGGCCATCTTGGCACCAACGAACTGCATCTCGCCGTACTGGGCTACAGCACCGGTTACCGGGCCGGCCATGGCGATCTTGATGGTGTCGGCGGCGACCGAGTAGCTGGCGCAGCCAGCCAGGGCCATAGCGGCGAACAGTTTGGAAATCTGCTTAGTAGCGTTGTTCATAGTGCTCCACTCGTTGTGTTTTGTTGTAGTTCTGGTAGCCAAAGCAGCAGAACCGGAGTCGACTTCCGGCCATATCCCCGGCAACTGTACCGATACAGTGTAGAGCGCAGATTTGCGCCTTGGAAAGTCGGCAGTCGAAAGAGATCGGTAAGAATGTCGCGTAATTGCAAGAAATGTATAGAAAAACGGCTAGTTCCTGACCGCCGGACGGTTGACACTCCCTTGCCTGTCAGCCGTCCGTCGTTATCATGGCGGCCGTCAAAAAACGGCCATCGAAATACGGAACTGCCATGAACGAACAACCAAGCACCCTCTATGCCAAATTGCTCGGCGAAACAGCTCCCATCACCTGGCAGGAGCTGCAGCCGTTTTTCGCCCGCGGCGCACTGCTGTGGGTGGACAGCGATCAGGACCTGATCGAGGTGGCCGAAGCGGTTGCCGAAAATCGTCAGGAGGTAGTCGCCGCCTGGCTGGAGGCGGGGCGTGTCGCGGCATTGAGTGACTCCCGTGCCGAAGACCTGCTCAACCGCGATCCGTCGTTGTGGGCCGTGGTCGTTGCGCCCTGGGTACTGGTGCAGGAGCGCGCCTAAAAGAAGCACTGAGTTCAAACGAACGTATCAAGCCCTCTGCGCTGGGTATTTGCAGCGGCTGGCATGTTTCGAAATTGCTCACTATTGGTGCCTGATGTGCTCATTTGTGGTGCGATGGTGTTTTTGCATCATCCTGTGCCATGACTGTCTATGGTGATGAGTCCGCAGTCGACTGACGATTCTTCAGCACAGGAGGCAAGCATATGTTCGAGCCCGGCCATTTTCATCGCAGCAACAGCGTGGCAACCGCTGACATTCCCAACTACGCCATTGATCTGCATTACGACATTCGCCAGGATGCGGCCGAGGGGCCGATGCTGCACATGACCTTGAAGGGCGAGGTCAAGTGTACGGCCTTCGAAGAGTCCTTCGAGTTGCACCGCGACACCGCCTTCAACTTTGCCAGCGTGGTCAGCCGCCTGGCTCACAAGCATGGCCTACCGACCAGTGTGGTGCTGATCAGCCACGAGCATGAGGAATTCGACCAGATGTTCGAGGACATTCGTCAGCGGCTCGATGCCCACAGCGGCGATCCGGTCGATCTCGATCATCTGCAAAAGGATGGCCTGTAAGAAGCTGTTCACGTTCTTTACGCGCACAAAGCGGCAGCTACAAGGTAGAACTGTCGCCCAGCGATTGCGTGGGAGCGGCTTTAGCCGCGAGCTCTTTATGCTTGGCTGGCTAGGCAAAATCGAGGCTAAAGCGGATCGCCCGGCCTCTCCCACAAAGGCTCTGTCCACCAGCCGCTTTCCCCATTTGGCTGCCAAAATCGAAGAACCTGGGCTGAAAGATTATGAACAGGTTCCAAGGCCGCTCATCTATCGCCCGTGCCGAGCTATCGAGCGGGCAGCCCAGGGAGTCGTACATGAAGCTATCCGCCAACCTGACCATGCTGTTCACCGAGCGGCCTTTGCTCGAGCGCATCGTCGCTGCTGCGGCAGCGGGTTTCGACGGTGTGGAAATCCAGTTCCCCTATGAGGTGCCGGCGCTGCGCCTGAAGGACCAGCTGGAGCGGGCAGGGCTGCCGCTGGCGCTGATGAATTTTCCGGGCGGCGATTTTGTCCAGGGCGGCCCTGGGCTGGCAGCGGTGCCGCAGCGCCAGGATGCATTCGATAAAGCGTTGCAGGAGGCGCTGACCTACGCGGCCATGGTAAGGCCGAGCGTGATCAATGTGCTGCCCGGGCGGCTGGCCGAGGACCTGACGCGCAAGCAGGCACTGGACACCTTGGCCGGCAATATCCGTAAGGCGGCCGAGGCGTTCGGACTGCTCGGCATTGGCGTGGTCAGTGAGGCGATCAATCCCCTCGACATGCCGGGCTTTCTGGTCAATACGCCACAGCACCTGCAGGCGCTGCTGGCTGCCGTTGACCACGGCAATTTCAGTGCGCAGCTGGATATCTACCATATGGCCCGACAGGGCATCGATCCGGTGGCTGCTATCGACATGCTGGCCGGGCGAATCGGCCATGTGCAGTTCGCCGACTGCCCGGGGCGTGGTGCCCCTGGCACGGGGGGCATCGATTTTACGGCTGTGCGCAATGCGCTGGAGAAGGCCGCTTACCACGGCTGGCTGGGCGCCGAGTACCGCCCCGCAGAGGGCGATACCCGTGCCAGCCTGAGCTGGATGACCGCGTGGCGGTCAATTGACCAGGGGTGAGATGGTGCTGACGGGCGCCAGCCTGAGCGCCTGGTTGTCATGTTTTGGCTGGGGCGGCGCGCTCTGCTGGTAAGCATGGCGCCACAGTGGGTGTTGCTCGGCCTGCTGCCACAGCTGCGCATGCAGGCGTGCCAGTAGGACCGGGTCGCTGAGCAACGCCAACTTGCGCTTGCCATCGAGCTTTTTCGGCCCCAGTTCCAGGGCTTCGTTCAGGGCGCGCTGGCGAGCCTGTTCGAGCAGCGGCGCCTGGCCGTGACGCGCCGTGGCCATGGCGCAGGCCAGGGCATTTGGGAAGGGCCGCAGCACTGCTTCGATAAAGCCGTTTTCCATCGCATGCTCACGGTTGTGACGCGTGTAGGCGTAGGTGGAGAGCAGCTCCTGGGGCGGGTTGGATTCCTCGGGAATCAGGAACAGCTTGGCCTTCTTGCTGCCCAGGCCCAGGCTCAGCCGGCTGGAGAACACCGACACCGGGATCGACAGCATCAGCGACACCACGATCGGTGACAGCCACCACAGAAAGTTCGGGTCGAGCCAGGCCACGCCGGCCATCCAGACCATGCCCAGCAATGCCTGCCAGCCATGACGGCGCGTGGCGTCGCCCCAGGTGGTGATGCCGTTGTCGCGCTGCGGGGAGTTCCAGGTGGCGGACCAACCGAGGAACGCAGCGGTGACGAACATGGTGTGGAACAGCATGCGCACCGGCGCCAGCAGCACCGAGAAGAACATTTCCAGCAGCATGCTCAGCGTGACCTTGAAGGCGCCGCCGTAGGCCTTGGCACCCTTGATCCAGATTAGGATCACGGCAAGCAGCTTGGGCAGGAACAGCAAGGTCAGGGTGGTGGAAAACAACGTCACCGCCAGCTGTGGATTCCAGCGTGGCCACACCGGGAACAGCTGGCCGGGCACCAGGAAGTACTGCGGCTCCATCAGTGTGTGAATGGCCAGCAGGGCGGTGGAGAGCAGCAGGAACATGAACCACAGCGGCGCCGACAGGTAGGACATCACGCCGGTCAGGAACACCGCGCGGTGTACCGGGTGCATGCCCTTGACCAGGAACAGGCGGAAGTTCATCAGGTTGCCGTGGCACCAGCGGCGGTCACGCTGCAGCTCGTCGATCAGGTTGGGCGGCAATTCTTCGTAGCTGCCCGGCAGGTCGTAGGCGATCCATACACCCCAGCCGGCACGCCGCATCAGCGAGGCCTCGACGAAGTCGTGGGACATGATCGCGCCGGCGAACGAGCCCTTGCCCGGCAGCGGTGCCAGGGCGCAGTGCTCGATGAACGGCTGCATGCGGATGATCGCGTTGTGGCCCCAGTAATGGGACTCACCGAGCTGCCAGTAATGCAGGCCGGCGGTGAACAGCGGGCCGTAGGCGCGGGTGGCGAACTGCTGCAGGCGTGCGTACAGGGTGTTCATGCCCGCGGCTTTCGGCGAGGTCTGGATGATGCCGGCCTGGGGGTTGGCTTCCATCAACCGCACCAGCTTGGTAAGGCATTCGCCGCTCATCACGCTGTCGGCGTCGAGTACCACCATGTAGCGGTAGTCGCCGCCCCAGCGACGGCAGAAGTCGTCGATGTTGCCGCTCTTGCGCTTCACGCGGCGACGGCGACGGCGGTAGAAGATATTGCCGAAGCCCTTGGTCTCCTGGCACAACTCCAGCCAGGCACGTTGCTCGGCGACCGCGATGTCGGCGTCGCCGGTATCGCTGAGGATGAAGAAATCGAACTGTTCGAGTTCGCCAGACGCTTTGACGGACTCATAGGTGGCGCGCAGGCCGGCGATAACCCGTGGCACGTCCTCGTTGCAGATCGGCATGATGATCGCGGTACGCGCCTTGGGGTCGATCGGCTCGTCGCCGGCGCTGCTGCCGGAGATACCGTAGCGGTCGTAACCGCGCATCAGCTCCCAGAAGCCCATCAGGGCTGTCCAGAAACCGGCCGATACCCAACAGAACAACAGGGAGAACAGCGCCAGGATGCTGCCTTGCACGACATAGGGCAGGACCTGGAAGAAGCTTTCCTGCCAGCCCTGCTCCATGACCTCCTGAAGGTTGATCAGCCCCCAGCCCTGATAGGGCAGGATGCTGTTCATGTACCAGGTGGCAACGGCGGTCTGGCCGAGCATCAGTAATAGCAACACGTGCCGGCGCAACGAGCCTACCCGGCGCCAGCGCGCTGGCTCCAGCTCGCGCTTGGGCGGGCGTGGCGGATTGCGCTTGCCGAACAGCGAGCGCAGGCCACGGCTCAACAGGTTGGTGTGCCACGGCTCGGGGGTCATCTTGGTGCGATTGAGCGGCGGCGTGGCGCGCAGCACCGGCCGGCCGGCCGAGTCGAGCGAAAGCAGGCCGGTGTCTTGCAGCGATTCACCTGCACCCAGCTCGATGCGTCGGGCGGCGGATTTGTGTACGGCGTCTTCAGTCTCTGCCGTCTGCACGCCGCCGAGGCGGCTGTGCAGTTCGCTGAAGTCGCGGCAATCGGCCAGCGCTTCACGCTCGGTGGCACTCAGCGGCAGGCTGTCCAGGTACTCGTCCAGGGCGGACTGCTCGGTGGTTTTCATTGGGCGGTAACCGTATTAGGCGGGAGTTGATAGCTCCAGGTCTCGCTGAGGGTCTTGTCACCCTCGACCAGAGCCGCGCGCATTTCTACCGCTTGCTTGGGATCCTTGACCTTGAAGCGCACCGTCATGCGCCAGCCTTTGGTGGCCTTGTTGTACTGCAGCCGGTTGTCCAGCACCTCGGCGTTGTCGTTGATGCTGAAGTTGCTGGCCACCGCCGCATCGGGCTTGAGGGCTTCCAGGGACGGGCCTTGGAAATCCACCAGCAGGGCGATGCTGCCGTCGAGCTTGCGGGTCAGGTTGGGCTGCTTGACCTCACCGGCGCTGCGCATGGTCTGCTTGACCCAGGCGATGTCCTTGCCCAGCTGGGCGCGTTCGTCCTTGGTCCAGTGCATGCGGTAGTCGAACTGCATCGGCTCGCCCGGCTTGGGCTGCTCGTCTGGCGTCCAGAAGGCGACGATGTTGTCGTTGGTCTCGTCAGGGGTAGGGATCTCCACCAGCTCGACCTTGCCCTTGCCCCATTCGCCCTTGGGCTCGATCCACACGCTGGGGCGCTCTTCATAGTGATCGTCCAGGTCTTCGTACTGGGCGAAGTCGCGGCCACGCTGCAGCAGGCCGAAACCTTTCGGGTTCTCGACCTGGAAGGTGCTCACCGCCAGGTTCTGCGGATTGTTCAGCGGGCGCCAGATGTGCTCGTCGCTGCCGGTGTGGATCGCCAGGCCGTTGGCGTCATGCAGGGCCGGGCGGTAGTTGGCCTTGGCCGAGCGCTGGTTGCTGCCGTACAGGAACATGCTGGTCAGCGGGGCCACGCCCAGCTTGGTAACGTTCTCGCGCAGGAAAACTTTTGATTGCACATCGACCACGGCGTCCTTGCCGGGGCGCAGGATGAAGCGGTAGGCGCCGGTGGCACGAGGCGAGTCGAGCAGGGCGAAGATCACCAGGTGCTTGTCGCCAGCTTTCGGGCGCTCGATCCAGAACTCACGGAAATAGGGGAACTCCTCGCCGCTGGGCAGCGCGGTGTCGATGGCCAGGCCGCGGGCCGAGGTACCGTAGACCTGATCCTTGCCGACCACCCGGAAGTAGCTGGCGCCGAGCAGGCTCATGATCTCGTCGAGCTTGTCCTTCTCGTTGACCGGGTACATGACGCGAAAGCCCGCGTAGCCCAGGTCCTTGGTGGCATCCTTGTCGACCTTCACGTCGCCGAAGTCGAAGCGCTCGGGGTCGTATTTGATCTCGTTGACGCTGGTGGCGGTCACTTCGTTGATCTTCACCGGGGTCTCGAAGTGCATGCCCTGGTGGTAGAAGCTCAGCTTGAAGGGCGTCTTGCCGTCGGCCCATTCGTACTTGTCTTCACGCGCCTTGATCTGCTGATAGTCCTTGAACGACAGGGTACGCAGTTCGTTGGGCAGGTTGCTGGCAGGTGCCGCGTAAGGTTTGTCCAGCAAGCCCTTGGCCTGCGAAGCCACGTCATCGAGCGAAAATGCCAGCGCATGAACGCTGAACAGCGAGGTGGTACAGGCCAGGCACAGCGCAGCTGGCAGCATGCTGTGGCGGACAGATGCCTTGACGGTTTTGAGGATCACGGATCCCTCCAGAAAACAGTAAGAAACAGCGGCACGGTCGGCCGAACACCTCCTTCCGACCGTCGCTATTGCAGATGATTCCTGCGAATTTCCTTTCCTTTGGCTCAGCTTGTGCTACGCCGCACGGGCAGCCTCTTGAGCAGCCGTTTGCGGGTCGGTACCACGGCGTTCTCCTGTGCCCACACGCAGAGGATCACCGTCAGCAGCAGGAACAGCGGGTAGAAGACGATCGACAGCTCCTGCTCACCCGCCTGCACCGCGCACTGCGCCCAGTTGGCGAAGCATTCGCCGGAGGCCACGCCGAGCACCTTTTCCGAGCGTGAGAACAGCGTGAATGCCGGTACGTGCAGCACGAACAGCGGCAGCGAGGCGGCGCCCAGGCGTTGTGACCAGCGCCTAACCGATTCGCTGCTTGGCGAGGCTGCCAGCGCACAGATATAGATCAGCATGATCTGCGCCGGCAGCAGCAGGCCGTTGTGCAGCAGGTAGTACCAGAACTGCGGCCCTTCGATCAGCCAGGCGGTGCCGAGGAAACAGGCCAGCACCGCGGCGATCATCAGCCCGACGCCGCCAGTACCCGGCGTGCGGCCGGCGTCCTGCATGTCGCGGAACAGGCCGTAGGCGAGAATGCCGGCGAGAAACTCGGGCAGGCGCACCAGCGGGTTGCGGTGCAGGATGCCGGTGAACGGCATGCCGTAGTCACCGTTGAGAATCACCAGCACCGGCGGAATCAGGTAGATCAGGGTGATGATGCCCAGCCACAGCACCTTGTGCTTCAGGCGTGCCAGGCGTGGCGCCACGAAGGGAAAGGTGAGGTAGAAGAAGAACAGCGTGGAGATCGACCAAAGCGGCGCGTTGAAGGTCAGGTAGAAGGGGTTCCAGGCCTGCAGCATCAGCAGTTGCAGCACGCTGTTGAAGGCCAGCTCGCCGTTGCTCATGAAATGTTCGAGCGTGGCGCGCGAGATATCGGTCATGTCTTCGTTGGTGTCGTACACCACGAAGCGGATGCTGGCCTTGGTGTCGTCCGGCGGAATTCCCAGGTTGCTGATGACGAAGATCACCGAGATGGTCAGCAGCAGCGAAAAGATATGCAGTGGGTAGAGGTTGGCGAAGCGGCGGCTCCAGAAACTCACTGCCGGCTCGCGCATCTGGCCGCGCTGGCAGTACACGTGGGCGAGCAGAAAGCCGGAGAGCACGAAGAAGGTACTGGTGGCGAAGAAGCCCGCGCCGCTGAGCTGCTTGAGGATTGGCAACTGCTGTTCGGGGTAGTTGTGCAGAGTGTGGAAGACCACGATGTACAGGCCGAGTATGAAGCGCAGCCACTCGAGCCCGATGAAGTGTTCCTTGTCGGTGCGGGGCATCCCCGTTCTCCTTATATCGACTATCGCCCCGACATGGATCGACCTGCACAGGCGAGCCTCACGGCCGGGTCAGGTTCTGACAGCAGCATTCGGGTTTCGATCTATCGAATTGCCAGCAGGGCGGCAGCGGAGCAATGACGGGCTGCCAGGCCTGGCAGCCCGTCATGGGACGATCAGTCGAACAGCACC